>VTLG01004236.1_pt1 | contig 29921 bp, 28 predicted proteins | sample 4694571 | NCBI WGS metagenome assembly VTLG01 (sample SAMN12604809, study PRJNA352737) | marine metagenome | biome: ENVO:00000447; feature: ENVO:00000209|ENVO:00000569|ENVO:01000036; material: ENVO:00002151; isolation source: viral sequences binned using virsorter ...
GCATCTCGACTTTGTGCAAACAGAACTGTGGTACCTAGACAAAGGGGAGATCACAACCAAAACGTACACGCGAGCTGATGCAATGCAGTTTGCACCGGGATTCCACAAACGTGCCATTGCAATGACCACATGCAATGACTTTGCACCAACACCAAGCAAACAAGCATGTCGCTGGTGTTCGTTCAAAGATTCAATCAACGATGAACCCCCCGAATGTCAGTGGGGTATCACTTAGTTCCTTCCGACAAGACATGGCTCCGTCTTGTAGGTATTGCCCCAGCAGTTGCTCTCCTGTGTCTGCTGGGGCTTTTTTGTCCCCCTATCAACTCCAACGGCAAGCGGCGGTGTCGAAAGGTCTGATGAAGCGCAGAGGGGGACGGGGTCAACATTGCCCACTCTTAACTGCCAATCAGATCACCCGCTCGCACTCATTCATTGGAGATATTTATGGACCACGAACAAAAGTCACGAGCCATAAGCCTTTTACTTGGAGGCATAACAGAAGATGTCGTCTATGACATGTTAGCAATGGAGGCAGAAGCGCATGGTAATCCGTTTGATGAATACCAACTCGAAGATCTGCCTACACTTATCCGACGACTCGCAGAACAAATCAAAGCACAAGGAGAAGTGCCATGAGTTTTTTCTTTCGACTACTAACATTAGTCGAGCTAATCATTTGGTTAAAACGAATCAAGGAGATTAATGATGGAGATGTGGCACAAACGCAACGACGGAACGCCAATCCAATACACGATAGTGACGGACCCTCCAGAGGCTCTGTATTGGATGACGTACAAACTGAAAGTCGCAGACATACGTCTGATTTCCAAAGTACCAAGTGCCGACAAGACACAAATCAGGAGAGAAATCTATGACGAAATCGTTGCCCGTGAAAGAGCACCGCACCCGAACACGGTATCAGAAAAGCGTAAAACCCCCATCCGCAACAATGCTCAAGCCCGGCGCAAACAACAAGAAGCTGGGTAGTAAAATTACTACGGGCGCTTGGAAAGGGGCTGCTATCTACAGCCTAACCTTAGAAGAACGCAACTCATGTCCCACGCACTGTGATCAATGGGACACGTGTTACGGTAACAACATGCCGTTTGCAACGCGTTACGATCATACCCACCCTGACTTCTATCGCTGCCTTGATCAAAACGTCAAAGACCTAATCGAAAAACACATTTGGAACAAAGACCAACCAATTGCGTTTCGTCTGCACGTGCTGGGTGATTTCTTTGATGTTAGATACGTAGAGTATTGGGACAACTGGTTACAAGAACTACAAGGCATAAAAATCTGGGGGTACACGCATCACGACCCACAATCAAAAATTGGTTTAGCTATCAGAGAAATGAACCTCTTTGATAACTGTCATGTGCGTTTCTCAGATAAACACAACATGGAGCCATACTTACAAGCAAACGTGATCGCTAAAGATTCAACCACAACTATGGGCATCATTTGTCCTGAGCAAACAAACGCAACAGCAAGCTGCAGCACCTGCAGTTTGTGCTGGTCTACAAACCAAGCGATCAATTTTTTGCAGCATTAAATTATTAGCTGTGCTAATATTCGCTACTCAGAATAGGTGTCATCAGGATATGCAACCATTCGAACATCAAACCAAGACAACCGATTTCATACTCAGCAAACCGGGTGTCCTTATTACTTCTGATCCGGGTACGGGTAAAACACGCAGTGTTATTGACGCGTATGCAAAACGTCGTGCGGGCCGCATGTTGGTGTTGGCTCCTCTATCTATTCTTGAAGCTAGTTGGGCAGACGATATTCGAAAGTTCCAACCCAGCATCTCTCATTCGGTGGCCTTCGCCAAAAATCGACTCAAGGCATTCAACAGTAACTCTGACATCGTTATCACTAACCACGATGCCGTTAAATGGATTGCCAAAAACCCCGCCGTACTCGACGGTTTTGACACGATCTGCATCGACGAATTCACCGCGTTCAAAAACAAAGACAGCCAACGATCAAAAGCAATGGCAAAAGTGGCAAACCACTTTGAGTACCGCATTGCTATGTCAGGCACGCCCAATAGCAACACGATTCTGGACATCTGGCATCCGACGTTTCTTATAGATGACGGCGAGCGTTTGGGTGTGCGGTTCTACAGCTTCCGTAGCGCGGTATGCCAACCCCAGTTCAACGGGTTTGCCAACGTATGGGTCGACCGACCTGACGCACAAGAAATCGTTGCCTCAGCATTGTTCGACATCAACATCCGTTTCTCACTGGAAGAGTGTATCGACATGCCACAGCAAGTCGTATCAACGCGGTATGTGACACTCAATGACAAGACAATGGCTGCTTACAGCACACTCGCAGAAGACAGTGTGTTGTATACACCACAAGGCACAATCAACGCAGTACATGCAGGTGCCAAAGTCAAAAAGCTTCTGCAGCTTTGTACTGGCGCAGTCTATGACGAACACGGTAATGCTCAAGGTATCCATGCAGAGCGTTACGATCTAGTTATGCAACTTGTGCAGGAGCGTAAGCACTGCCTTGTTGCATTCAACTGGCAACACGAACGAAACCATCTCGTTGAGCTTGCCGAAAAACAGTCGATCAAATATGGCGTGATCGACGGATCAACCCCTGCCAACAAACGCAAAGACATTGTTGATCGCATGCAGGCTGGTCAGCTTCAAGTGGTGTTCGCGCACCCACAGTCTGCCGGTCATGGTCTAACTATGACCAAAGCAACAACAGTGATCTGGGCATCTCCCACGTACAACGCTGAGCACTATCAGCAATTCAACCGACGTATCTACCGTGCAGGTCAAACCCAGCGCACAGAAGTCATTCGAATTGCAGCTGAGCGCACATGGGAGCCAGACGTCTATGAAAAGCTGGAAACCAAACTCAGCAGGATGGACGAGCTACTAGGAATACTTAATCAAACTACATCGTTAAGAGAATCAGCATGACCATTAATGAACTAATTGAAAAACGCGTAAACATCAAATCACAGATCGATGAACTAAATGCGCAAATCAAAGACCTGCAAGAACAGCTCCGTGCAAACGAAACTGTTTTGCTCAAAGAGTTGGATGCACAAGGCGTGTCACGTATAGCTAATGACTTAGCCTCCGTGTCCATCAACGAAGACACCGTACCCGATGTTACTGACTGGGACGCTTTCTATGCCCACATCATGAACACCGGGGATTTCAGTCTTCTTCAACGCAGACCAAGTAGCACTGCATACAAAGAAATACTCAAGCTCGGCGAGAGTGTCTCAGGGTTGCAGCCACGAACGGTTCGCAAACTAAACATGCGCAAACTTTAAGGATCAGTTATGCCTAAATCAGCAGTAGCAGTAAAAGAGTCAGCAGCAGTATCGCTGGTATCAAATGACGTTCCAGCACATGTGCGTGCAGCACAGGGCGCTGGTCGCGGTAACGAAGAGGTAGGTAATGCAATCGCAATACCACGCATCAAGTTGCTGCAAAAAATGTCACCCGAGGTCGACAAATACAACGCCAAGTACGTCGAAGGCGCTGATGTCGGTCAATTCATCAACAGCATCAGCAACGAGCTATACGGCGAAGAGCTATATGCCATCAGCCTCAAGTTCAAAATTGAGTATGTTGTATGGCGTAGTCTCGACGCAGGCGGCGGTTTGCTTGGTAACTTCGCAACACAAGCAGAAGCTGAAGCGGAAGTAGCCGCTCAGGAAAAGCCAAGTGAGTACGAAATCAAAGACACTCACTCGCACGTCTTGTTACTCAAGAACCCTGAGTCTGGTGAGCTGTCTCACCCAATCATCATGGACTTCACAAGTTCTAAGCTACGTGTGTCTCGCAGTTGGAACACACAGATTGCCAGCAAAGGCGGCGATCGATTCAGCAGCTTGTGGCGACTCAAGTCGATGCCAGTCGAATCACGTACTGGTGCCCAGTTCATGAACCTCGATGTCGAGTGGGTTGGATGGACTATGGAAGAGGACTACCAACGTGCTGAAGAGCTTTTCCAACAGTTCTCTAGCTAAAACGTGAACGAGCACGGCTTCATCAGAGCCGTGCATCGTAAACTTCCAGACAACATTTACCGCTGGAAGATTCACGACACTTATGCAGGTGGCGTACCGGATGCGTTTTACGCAGGCCCGGCACGCTGCCTGTTTGTTGAATACAAATACCTACCCAGACTACCTAAACGCAAAACTACAACTATAAAAACGTCGTTATCACCTAACCAAAAGCATTGGTTGGACAGAATGTTATCGCTAGACCAGTTCGTTGCTGTTGTGATAGGCTCTCCTGCTGCCTCGATAATACTAATAAACGGAGCATGGCACAGCGATATAACGCTTTATACTTTTAGTAAGTACGCAACAAGCGCCAACAATATTGCAACTTGGATAACGCGTACTTGCACGGAACAGCACAATGAGTATGAAGAAGGAATCTTCAGTGGCTGCGGATAATCTGCGGGCGCTTTGGGAAGCGCGAAAACACGAACTAAAACTGACACAAACCGAAGCTGCAGCAAAACTTGGGTGGACCCAAGGCGCTCTTGCGCAGTATCTAAATAACCTCACCGAACTTAACCCACCTGCAGTAATCAAACTAGCTAACTTCTTTGGCGTTGATCCAAGAGACATTGACCCAGCTGCTACTGACACAGACTTTCCGTGTTTTGTTACATTCCCCAGTGAGTCAGGAGACTCAGTAACTATAGATATTTGTAACGTAAAGTGGGTTGCTTCAGTCAATGACGATGGTGTAATTACGCTCACACCACCAAAGAAATAACTGTCCTATTGAGACAGTTCAACGCTAAACAACATGAACTAATGTGTACTTGGCACCTTACTAAAATGAACTAACGTGTTGATTTTATTAGTATCGTGCCTGCGGACGGAGAAAATCCCTCTCTCTCCGCCATCTATCGTAAACCCTTGCAACACAAGGGTTTCCGGGGGTAGGCTGTTTCTTTTGGGACACATGAGGGACAGTTGGCCACAATAATAAACAGAGACGGTAGGTTCTACGTCCGCGTCCGCAAAGCAAACTTCAAACCCGAAAACCGCACCTTTGATACCCGCACTGCAGCCAAACAATGGGCATTGCAGACAGAAGCTGCTATGGCAAATGGATCTTGGGTCTCGGATCGTGAAGCACGTATCACAAATCTTGACTCATTATTTCGCCGGTACATCGGCGAAGTTCACAGCGTCAAACCCTTTGGCAAAAGCAAACTAGCAACTGTAAAAAGCACGGCACGAAGAGTCGGACATGTGCGTCTTTCTGACCTAACTCCAGACTTCGTTTTATCCTATTCAAAACAGCGTGCCAGCGAAGTCAGCCCTTCTACCCTCAACCAAGAACTGACGTATTTTGCACAGGCTGTCGACGTAGCACGAACTCTGTGGAACGCACCACTAAACGACAACCCTGTGCGTGCAGCACTAAGCGTCATGTCTCAACTCGATATGGTTCAAGGCAGCAAGAAACGTACGCGCAGGCCCACGGACCACGAATTACAAACCATCATCGACCTAGCTGGAAATAGCTGGATCGTATCTATGATTGAAATAGCTGTCGAAACAGGGCTACGTCAATCGGAAATACACGCACTCGAGTGGTCAGATGTAGACTTTGATAACAACACGTTGCTAATTCGTGATCGCAAAGACCCCAAAAAGAAAACAGGTAATGACCATGTCATACCGTTATTACCGGCTACGAGAGAGGCGCTCCTACGTGAAATCTGGAGCACTAAGCAGGGTGGTAGGGTGTTCAAGGACGTTCTCCTCGCCGCCAGTGTCAGCGATAAATTCGCAAAGCTAACGAAGAAGGCAGGTATAAAAGATCTACGGTTTCATGACCTTCGACATGAGGCCATCAGCAGAATGTTTGAGCGCGGTATGAGTATTGAGCAGGTTGCTGCTATCAGTGGTCACAAAACTTGGACGAGCCTACGTAGGTACACGCAACTCAGTCCACAGTCCCTGTCGTCTGCTTTTGCATACCAGCCTGTAACGACTCAGCAACACCAGTCGTAAAAAATAAATATCGCTTGCCACGTTTGACATAAGGCATATCGACTTTGTTAGCATACAACTGGTTGTATAAGGTGCCCTTACTTATTTTTAAAACGTCTGCAAGCTCTTGTATGTCCATAAACGGGCCATAACGATCAACCATCATTTTGCTCAACACTGTCTACTTCCTTAATCAAGCGCTCTAAATACCAGTGCGCTTTTCGCAGATCTTCTACGGGTGCATTTTTATAACGCCAGCGATGCAGGTACTTCTTTACGTTACCCTCCAGATAGAATGAAAAACCCGAACCCAAGTTGTCTTTGAGATAGTCAATGCACTCAATACCACCTTGGTTATAGTGTGCTGGCTTCTCTACAGGGTCGAACTTATCCACTAACCGCTTAGCTCTTTAGCTTATTAGTAGCGGTAATATTACGGTTTCTTTACATTTGAAGCAACATAACCACGATTTGGTTTACGTTTCTCCATCTTAATTCGCTTGCCCGGCTTCGCGTTTATTGGACATTTCTTACCCTTGTGCATTTGTTCACTCCGCTAGTCTGATTTTGAAAACCGTTGCTGCTCGCAATGCATCATTAGACTGCTCGCCAAATACACTGTCTGCAGACACTACTTCTGGTGCCTGCCAGTGACCGGCATACGTACCCCAGATCGACTCCACTGCGTTTTTTGCTGGGCTAGATGAGTTAGCTATGACAATCATGCCTGCATAGCCTTGCTCTCGACGTTTAGTCGCTCCAACACGCTGGAAGTCTTCACTGTAAAACCAAGCACGGCTCCCGTTTGCATCACACCCCAGTGTCGGATAGGCGTACCACAGCCACTTCTCCTCACCAATCTGCAAATTCTTGTGGCTACCACAGCCAACCACGTACCCGTCTAACACATATGTATAGGCGATATTAGAATGAAGCGACTCCCACAACGATTCACGTAAGGCTCTGTCACCAACGCGTTGTCGCTCAGCTGCTATCTTGTCCCATGCTTCATCAAACAAGCGATCAAACGTAGTACGATCCGGTGGACCTTCAATAAGCTCTAGCATTAGGTGATCCTCGGTTTAATCGGCATCAATGCTTCTACCTCGGTTTCTGTTTGGCAGCTGGTCACTACGGTTGGAAAGTCGCGAAGCTCTTGACGGTAGGTTCTCCATGCCGTCTTAGCAGCATCAGAAAGCGGTGAGTCAGCGCCTTGAGTCCAATCACTGCCTTGCAGCGCTAGATCACGTAAAGTTCTAGCGAGCATTTGAGGGTTAAATGTGCGAACAGCTGCAACCGGCACACCGTCCACAATGCGATCGAACACGCTTGTGTCGACCTCACCCTCATAAGCAGCCTGCCCCTCCTCGAGATACGCATGTACCCGATCAGGTTTGTAGTTGCTGACACATACAATCTTGCCAGTAGCGGACTCGTAGATTGTGTAGATCATGTCTTGTGAATCCTAAACAGACGAAGACTTTTAGCGGAGACTCCGCGTTGGTTATCCGGGTTGGTGTCAAAGTCGCGCATGTACGCAAACACGCGAAATTTGTAGTCGTAACTAGAGTTCAGAAAGTAAGAGATCGTTCCAGTTTTTGGCACGAGTGGAAGTATGCCGCGTTGCATTATCTCAGTAGTCTGAGAAAAACTTTGAGTCGTGTCATTGGAGTATGACCCGGAAGAGGTGCCCAAACGGCGCTGCAGCTCGATCACCAAGAAAAAACCAGACGTAGAGCTGTCTGATTCAAGTGAGCCAATGGGGGCTGCACGAAAATCAACAAAGTACTGACCCGACTCAGGTATGTCCTCAGCGAGAAGAGTCGTGTGCAGCACTTCTGGCAATTGAATAGTTGTATTCGTGCCAAACTTGTCGGTCGTCGTAAACTCAGAAAATGGGCTTGTAGAAAGAAAAGCTGATGGAGCGTTTGACTGGTTGCTAAGGCTGGTAAGTCCGTTATTGATTGTAAACTTAATCACACCTACCGCATCCTGCGACAGATTGTCTACAAACACACCGCCAGAGCGGAGAATCAATTCGCCACTGTTGTTTGTATCTAGCGTAACGCCGTCAATAGAAAGGCGATCTGAGTTTATCGTTCCTGCAGTAATTTTTGCCGCGTTTAGACTCGCTATCTTTGCGTTATCAATCGCAGCGTCACCAATCTTGGCATTGGTTATCGTGCCGTTCTTGATAAACCCGTCTGTTATGTAAACGCCCGGTGGTACGGTTTCACCGTTAATTGTCTGTGTAGACGTAATTACTGTGAACGGGATGACAGGCGTGCCTGTGTCTGTCGCCGTCTTTAGAATTGCAAAGCGATCAGCGTTAACAATGAACTCACTGACAATTTGGCCCGAGTCAGTGGTCGTAGACGCTAAGCCATAGCCAGCAACAGCCCCGTTGTTATCGATCTTTACTGTGTATTGCGCTTCTAGTCCGTTTATCGAGGTAGAGTTCGTAGAAATAGTCGTCGTATTGTTACCGACCGTAGTTTGAAGCGTAGTAATGTCGCTAACTGCTGAAGACAAATCGCCATCTAAGTCATCCACAGTCGTTGTAAGAGATGACAGACCAGATGCGGTGGCCGCTACGCCCGTATCTGTATCGTTAACTGTGGTCTCCAATGCAGTAATATCACTAGCGGCAGTGGAAATGTTGCCCTCAGCAGTCGTGACACGTGTTGATAGACCACTAACCCCGGATGCGTTTGCTGCAACTCCGGTCGACGGATCGTTAACCGTGCCTTGTAATGTCGTGATATCACTGCTGGCGGTTATTATGTCGCCTTCAGCGTCCGTTACACGTGTAGTAAGTGCAGACAGTCCACTCGCCGTAGCAGATACGCCTGTGTCAGAATCATTTACTGTGTTTTCAAGCGCCGTAATATCACTGCTGTTGGTGGTTATGTCACCTTCGGTAGCCGTGACGCGTGTTGCAAGCCCGGATATAGCACTAGCATTAGCAGACAACCCAGTAGTGCCATCGTTTATAGCGTTTGAAAGAGAAGTAATATCGTCACTGTTGGTTGATATATTGCCTTCAGTAGTCGTAACACGTGTTCCAAGGCTTGAAATCGCGTTTGCATTGGCTGTAAGGCCGGTAGACGTATCATTTATTGCATTGGTTAAAGACGTTATGTCACTCGTATTTGCTGAAATATCACCTTGAGCAGTAGAGACAGACGAAGACAGGCCGCTAATCGCAGTAGCATTAGTCGATATGCTGCCGCTATTCGAAGAAACACTGTTCTGTAGTGCAGTAATTTCAGATGACTGCGAGCTAATTGTGCCCTCAGCTGATGAAACACGTGTATCTAATGAAGATACAGCAGAGGCATTTGCTGCTACACCCGTTGTTCCGTTGTTTACGGTGTTCTGTAGATTTGTAATATCAGTTGTTTGACTGCTTATTGTACCTTCAGCTGATGTAATCCTCGTATCTAAGCCACCAACCGCAGTGTTAAGTGCGGAAACACCTGTGGTGGAGTTGTTTACCGTGTTACTCAAGGCCGAAATGTCACTAGTTTGTGTAGTGATAGTGCCTTCTGCATCAGTAACGCGGCTGTCTATACCTGATATAGCGGTTGCGTTAGCCGCAACACCTGTAGTCGAGTTGTTTACTGTGCTACTTAAAGACGAAATATCGCTGCTGTTCGTGCTTATAGAGCCTTCAGCGGACGTTACTCGTGAATCAAGTCCACTAACGGCAGTAGCTGTTGCTGCAACCCCAGTAGTTGAGTGATTTACTGTGTTTTCTAACGCTGTAATGTCGGTTGTGTTTGTAGATATCTCACCTTCAGCGGATGAAACACGTGTCGTTAAGCTGGCTAAACCAGTAGCAGTGGCAGACACCCCTGTCGTTGAGTTATTTACGGTATTCTCAAGGTTTGTGACATCCGTCTGCGTAGACGAAATGCCGGTCTCGTTAGCTGATACACGTGTGTCTAATGCGCTGAGAGCAGAGTTTATAGCTCCCACACCTGTTGTGGTGTTATTTACGGTAGTTTCTAGCGCCGTAACATCCGTCTGTACAGTTGCAATACTGCTTTCAGTGCTTGTTACACGTGAAGTGAGAGTGTTTAGATTACCTACGGTCGCACTCAGCCCTGTTGTAGTGTGGTAAACAGCAGCCTCTAACGTATCTAAGTCGTTTGTAATTGTCGTTACATTAGACTCAGCGGTAGTAACACGGGTCGACAATGAACCTAATGCGCTTGCTGTAGCTGACACACCAGTAGTTGAGTCATTGACCGTGGTTTGTAGTCCAGTTACGTCCGACTCTGCCTGCCCAATACGAGTCAATAGACTGTTACCAACGTAAGAATTGGTAAACCCAACGAACGTCTCAATCGCACCGGCCAATGTGTCGGCAGAAGTAATTCTAGTCAGCAGATTACTGCCGGTATAAGTGCTATCAAAACCGACGAATGTCTCTAGGTTTGCTAAGTCAACTGCAGAGCCAGAACCATCAATCTGATTAGCAAGTGATGTGGTCAGCTGAGATGCAGATATCGCGCCAGTCAACTCACTGAGAAGATTTGACACATTTGTCGCAGTTGTTACCACGGTGCCTGACGTTGCGTTAAACGGACCCGGATCACCCAGCACGTTTACGTGACGTATCCAGTAGTAACGAGTTAGTCCTTCACCAATTGGATCTACAAACACCGTCCCACTTGCAACTCCAATTAGTTGTGCGTCACCAATGACATCCGAATCGTGTCGGTATATTTCTGTTTGAGAGTGCCCGCGATACGTTGGTCGATCCCAGTACAGCTGCGCAATGGAATACCCACCAACACCTACAAAGTTAGTAGGCGCTGTTGGTATTTCTGTATTACCTGTTGCAACTGGATTGGTGAAATCACCAGATGGGTTGTTTGGATCAAATGGTGTAGTCGTGAGTTCCTTTGCAAGACCTGTATCGATTAGCTCTCGCAAAGTGATCGCTCGGTCTCTCGCATCGCCTCTACGCCCAAGCCTTATATCGAGGGCTTCAGACACGCTTTCTAGGTAGTTCCTGAGCTGCGGCGATACGTCTCTAGGCGGCTGCGGAAGGTTGGGTACCTTCGTAGGGTTGACGGTTCTTATCTTGCTCATAAAGCAGCTATTTCATCCATGCTTTGAGCTAGACAAACTTCATCGATCTGCACACTGCCTTCGACTTGCACCTCCCATACTTGGCCGACTACTGCAGGTAGTCGCATGATCGGTTCTCTTAGCGTGCCTGTAGAAGCACCGTTAGGCAGAGTTACTGTCTGCGTGTATGCGTTGTTTGAGTACGAAATTGTGTAGATAGCAATCTGATTACCATCAGCCCATACCTTTACGGTGACTGGGTACGCCTGCGCATGTACTGACACCCAACCCATACTGACTGGCTTTGGGGTGACATATTGTTTTGACTTCCATTTGAGCGTTTTACTGGCAGAACCGCCACGGTACTTTTTGATTTTGTTACCAACAATGACGTATAGCTCACCGTTTTTGTCGTGCATGTATCCGCCACGTACTTCTCCGGTGTAGCTAATGGTTGATAACGCCGCTTCGCCCGCTCTTGGGTCATAGACAAAGCCACCACCGGAGTAGAAAGCAACGTAAGTGTTCTCGTGTCTAAAGGCTCTGTAAGTTGTTGGATTGAAGTCGTCATTCCACTGTTTTGGGGAGATCAACCCGTTGGTTACAACTTCGCCTTCGCCGCCCGATACGGCGACCAGACCGTCTGGCCCTGCGTAGAGCAAGTAATCGCCCATATCGACGACACTGCGCTTATTTATGCAGGCTTGTGCTATATCGAGTTTGACGGCTGTCATAGCACTAGGGTCGATACCTGTAACAAAATAAGGCGCACCGTCAGTTAGAGCTACGATTCCGTTTGTCACTGAGCCGATAGCTACAATGTCTTCCTCTAGCGTGATTCGATAGTCAACGGGCCACGCGTGGGGCAGAAACGGCTCACTAAGACACAGCCTCTTACCTGTGAAGCCAGCAAAAACGCCGTTTGCAACAGCAATAAGCCCTTGCATAGGCCCATCAGGGTAAAGGCTTGTGTCATCGTCTGGGGGGCCGATCCAAGTATCGCTAGGCAACACCTCTCCTAGAGCAAACGACGACGTAGTATCCGACACCGAAACCGTTGTAAAAGGTACTTCTGCTAGAAACTGAAACTGGGTGTTTGTAGAGCCAGTATTAGAGCGATAGACGCGCTTCTTTGCCCCGGCACCGAAGTTGTAGTTACCCGATGGATGATCTGAGCTGGGTAGACTTATCGTAACGGTCTCTGTGTCGGTTCTTTCAAAAGACGTGCTCGCAAGACTCGGTGGACCTTCTTCACCAAATGCCGTTACAAAGGTATAAACGTACGAGACGTCGTCAGGCGTTTGTGTAGCGTCAGGCGTGCCTGTCTTAGATGTGGTTGGGGCATTTGCTGGCGCAGGGACACCCAATCTAAAACTGGCTTGTGGGTAGCTAGATCCAGATATGATCGTAGATGCCACACCGATCCGTGGGTAATCTTGCCCTGTCCAGTAGAGCCGATCGAGTGTGTCTGCTGGTATTGGCCCTTCGACAACGGAAACGTCGTCTTCGTTCCATTGCAACCAGTTGGTATCTCGGTAGAAAAATATTGAACGTCGAGTGCTGTTGGCAAGCGTGAGAGTGTCAGACTCGTCAGTGACTGGATTCAAACGACCAGATTCAAAGTCTATGTTTTCAGCAAGTTGAGCAAACTGCTCAGCCAACAGTCTTGGAGAAACTCCGGGGGCGATACCACTAAATCTGTCGCGTTTGAAATACGCCATATTTACCTCACTTCATAAGCAAGGTGACGATAAGCCCTGCCATACCGCCTAAAAGCATTACACCCAGAGAAAACATGCGCCTATTAATCGTCTCTAGTGAGTCATCAATCCGATCCAAACGATTGAAGATTGTCTTCGACCGCTCTTCACACATAGCCTCATGGGATACGATTCTGTTTATCGCTTCCCAGTAGCGGTCTAGAGACTCACTCTGACTCGATGACCTCGTTGGTGTCGTCACTGTTCGCACTCTTTACTCGTTCGCCAATAATCGAAGCGAGGTTGGTGACTGACACTTCATGGATCACGGCCTGCCTACGAGCAGCTATCATCATGTCATTCGCTTGTGCATGCAGTGACAGCAACTCTTTTACCTCGTCTGAAAGGTCGGCAATGGGGTACTCCACGCCGTCAATCGTTACAGTTTCAATCTGCGATCCATCGGTCATTTGCTAATTCCTTTAGGTGACAACATCTGTTGCCATTTTATTAGTCCCGCTAATTTTTGCAACCGTTAGTTGCCGCCAAGGGGGTTGGTTGCATCTATTGCGTCCCACAGATCGTTCATATCGCGCTCATACTTAGTGAGGCGATCGTTAACTGTGCTCAATGCATCCAGCTTACCCGACACACGCAGCTCTGTTTCGGACGACGTCTTTTCTACTGAAGCAATTCTATCTCGTATATCCAGTAGTTCCTGTTGCGCATCCATAATCTGCACAAGGTTGGCACCAAGCTCAGCTAACTTACCTTGTAAGTTCTCGACGTCAGCTGCTGTCATAGCTTGTTCCATATTCGATAGCTTCACATCCATAGCCTGTAAGCGTGTGGCGTTAGCCTCGCGCAGATCATCAAATCTTTGTGCGAGACCGTCAGCCTGTGCTGTAGCAGCAACCACAGCCTCAGACTGCTCGTTTAGCTGGGCAAAAAACTGAGACGCTGCCCAGATTCCGCCCCCGATAGTTGAGCCAAACGTAAATACGATAGCGATCCAGACGCCTTTGATGGACGTCCCGCCGACGTTCACTTCTACATCTTCAAGGGCCATTTTCTAAACACTCCTGATAGTCTGGGGCAAACCAACAGCCCCCCTCGGGGCTTTCAAGCCAAAAATCCTGTGTCTCTGCGCGCGTCAAGACGTCCTCAGGCGATACAAAGTAGTTACCTAACTGCAAGCCTTGAATCGATTCTCCACCGTCAAACGATACCCAAACGGCCTCAGTAGCCAAGTCAAAGAAAACAGACGCGGCTTCTTCATAAGTAACGCGGATGTCGTATGCCATGTCATTAGCTTGGTCTAATAAGCCCTCATCATTGGCAACTGCCATGTACGCAGCCGCTGTTTGTATTGCAGCCTCTGTATTAGATAGTGCGTCGTTGTATTCGGTGATATCAGAGTCTGTGAGTGTCACCTCATTAGCCGCCATGAACTCTTGCAGTTCCATTGCCTCGCGTTGATCGGGTGCTTCTTGAGCGTCCTGAGCCATTTCGTTCACGGTCGCTACCATGATCACCTGTTGAGCAGCCTCTACATAGGCATCGATCATCTCGCTAACGACATCCATAGCTTGATCTGCTTGCTCTTGGAAATATTCTTCCGCTCCGGGGTTGTACGTGTAAGTAGCCGCCATAACAGCAGCGACGGCAGCGTTATAAGCATTCTGTTGCTCTGTCGTTATGTGGCCGTCTTTGGCCATAGCAGGAGCTATGTTGCCGTCATAGGCGTACGAATGTCCGCCAGCAATAGTCTTAATACCATAAGCAAATGTGTCGCGTATGCTCTGCGAAGTATCAACAAGATCGTCAATCTCCGTCGCGAAGAGTGGAGCGGAAACGCTCGCTAATGCTACGCCCATCAGTACTCTCACTTTCATTGCTTCTACCCCCAATCAGTAATGCGTCGTAAAACTCCTTATCGTCGTGATAGTCTGGAATCCACATCTCGGGATTTGACTTTACTTCCAGTAGCGCAGTCTTCCCCACTAGCAACCTGCCACCCCTAATGATCGGGCAAGGTGTTGCACTCATAAACATCGCACGCCAAACCTGAGCGTTTTGACACATCAGGCTGACACTAGCGACCTTCATACCCATATTTGAAAGCGTGATCGCATTTAGCCTGCGGTTACACTCCGGGTCTTGTATGTATTTACCGGACGAAATACCCACAGACACTAACTGCAGCCCGCCCGATACTGATTTTAAACACGACTGCGATCCACTACTCATAAGACTAGGGCTAACAGCCGTTGAAGCAGGCATTTGTCTACCAGATCCTGCTCCGTTGTACGTTTTGTTTACGTTGTTGTTATTCGAGTTACTGGTATTTAGATCGCCCTCGATCCGTGTACCGTCGTCACCGTCATTATAATCCGTTTCATCTGTGTCTCTTGGTCCGTCTTCACGTACAGGAGGCGGATCAACTTCTGGTACTGGTTCTGGCGTTGGCTGTGCAAAAGCAAGACTTGGCACGAGTACTAAAATACACAGTCGCTTCATTCGGCCGATATCCGAATCGTGTCCTCTACGCGAGCGACTGTTTCTTCTTCATCAAATGACTGATCTTCGAATCGCAAGATCGGCGAACTCCAAGTACCTGAGTCACCATCTGAGGTTGTGTACGTGCCTTCTAGAATCGTTTGATTGGCCGAAGGCGGGTCGTATGTCAGGGTCACAAGCAACGACATCAGAAGGTAATTCCAAGGGTAAACGACCCCGTTCCATCAATGTCGTCTTCAAAATCCAGATGGTCAGACGTGCTAGGAAAGGAACTAGCAAACCAGCGAAAATCTCTTCTGCCTGTTGAACCACTACCAAAGGTCAATGTAATTGCGTCACTTCGGTCTAACGTAAACGAATGCCCGTCAAAGGTAAGCGTGACACTATCGAAAGCGTCAGACGCTGCAGTCACACCACCAGAAGTATTCTGAATCTCCATCCAAAAAGATGAGCTGCCAGTGATGATCGCGCCTGTTCTAGTGTTTTTGTTTATTCGACGGTATGCGCCTCTAATAGGGTGAGTGTTACCCGAAATATTTACGTTTGCAGGATTAGCCGACCCAATTGAGTTTGACTGCCTTAGGCCGTAGTAATTTGCTGTTTGAAACGTCGAAACGCCCTCCGTAATCGTGGTCGAGAAGGCCGCGCTGGCACCATAAAAATCATCCAGTGCTATTGCCCCAGACGATATGCTGACCAACGCTCTGACATCTGTGTCGTTCAAAGACACAGTAGTGCTGGACGTTGCGCCTAGCTCAACGTGGATATCATTCAGCGATATTGCACCAGACGATTGTAGCGCCATCAGCTAGTCCAAACAGCTCCGCAAATTGCCTGTACCATCGCATCTTCGCCGCTAATGTCTGTCGCTGTCGATGTCTCGTTGCCTTCTTCGTCAACAGTCACAGTGTTACGCTCCAGATGTTTTACAACCGAACTGGTCACAGGTAGAGCATCGTCCGACGAATCATCGAAAGTGTGCTCATATACCACCATAATTGTTGGATCTGTTTCGCCTTCCCGTGTTGGATAGACTTCTGCTCGTTGTACTGTGCGTACGTTAGTTATTGCCATTGCTCATCTCCTCGATGATAGATTTAAGTGAATCGATTTGGTCTTGTTGCTCTTTCATTGCCTCAACGAGCAAGCCAACAACTTGCCCATAGCGAACCGCGTAATGCCTTTCGCCACTTTCGAGATCGGTTTCCTCGTACACAACTTCGGGTAGTACTTCTAATAATTGCTGCGCGATAAGACCTGTAGATTTGGCACCAGTCTTTTTGTACTGGAAGGTCACACCATCCAGTTTCTTAACCTTCTCAACCGGGTCAGCGATGCGCTCGATGTTTTCTTTGAGTCGGATGTCTGAAGGCGACCCGAATGCAGTGACGTTGCCCTGTACGACAAGATTTCCTGACGTATCAAGGTTCATCCGATGATCGTTACCGCCGCAGTCAAACCGAATAGAGTTTGCTGATTTAATTCTTAACGGATCTGTCGTCGTTTCTAAGGTGCCGAAGCTGTTATCACAAAAAAGTCGAATGTCTCTGGTGTTATCTGAGCGACTACATTTTAGTAGTTTGCCACTTCGCAGTTCGATTCCATCACTGTTGATCCTTGCGCGTTCTCCGCCAGCAGCGACAACACCTATAACGTCTGATGTGGGGCGCGTAAAACCTAAATTTGCATCGCCATCAAAACCTATTCCAACTGAACTATTTGAACCGGCGAAAGCACGAAGCCGACCACTTCCGTCGATTCCCATCGAATTGCCATCTACAAAAAAGCCGTTGTCTGCGCGAATGTAACGTGGTGTGTAGATGTTTTTAGCAACATTCTGATTGATTCGTAGCCACGTCGTATCCATTGAGCCAATCTCACCTGTCTGAGTTGACCCGCAGAAGATATTGATATGGTTTGGCAAATTGTCGTCAGGTTTACGAATGAATAAGCGAGCGTTAGTGGTGGCAGAGCCGAGCGTGGCGTCACCAGTAATTGTTGCACCTGCGCTAGTCAGCAGTAGCCTCTGCGTCCCATTGACAATAAACCCTAGCTGATGGTTTGCGGGAGAATACATCCCTGTGTTTGTGTCACCGTTAAAGCCGTATGCCGCAGTGCCAGTGCTACCGTCACCAGTAGTAATATTACCGGCAAAATAGTTTCTGACAGCATCGGCAATATAGACGCCATAAACCGCTGTAGGCAGATCGCCAGCATAGTTACCGTAGAACAAGTAACCATTGCTAATGGTTGTGTCAGCAGAGCCTGCGTCATTGTCAATTTCTGACCTGACTCCATAAACAGTGCTCACTGTCGTCCCAGCACCAGAGGCGTCAATCTCAACCTCCGCGTAGAGTCCGTGAACAGCACTTATGTTTGAGTCCTGACTCGCCCCGACTAATGCTTTTCCGTAAAGGGCATAGCCATTATTTATTGTTGTCCCACTTGATGCGGTCAGAGAGTTAAAGCCGTATACGCCGTAGGAGTTACTGATTTGCCCAGCAACCGCGTCTGTTGTGGCTTGGCCGAAAATCCCATAAAGATTGCTAACCTGACCCGCTGTCTGTTCTGCTTCTGCAATTGAATAGATGCCATAAATAAGGTCACTATCGCCCGTTGCTTTGACGCTATTGTGAATACCGTAAAGACGGTGCTCATCTGTCGTGTTGCCGCCTGTCGCATTGGAATCCATGTCAATCGCGAGGGCAATATGCGACCTATCGGCTGTAAGCGCAGTTGAGCCACTGGCGTTGTGGTCGATACGCATACTGGTAAAGGCACTGTTTGAATTGCTATCAGTACCAGTAATCAGCACGCCCTGATGTTCGCTGTGGGCTATTTTTGCGCCAGTAGACATAACATCGCCGTTGACATTGACCATCGCCGTCGATGAGTTAGGTGTCGTTGTATCTGTCTTTCCGAAGCCAATACGGACGGCGTTAGCTACAGATAGTTTGCCGTCAGTTGTCAGCGCCATTGCGCCTTGTGCTAACGTGTCATCACTGTCTAACCATACAAATCCACGGGTAGCGGTCGTATTCATTTGGAACGTCATTGCGTAATCAGAGCTACCACCCCCGATTCCGCCAAACGAAACGCCACTCGTCATACCAATGCCGTAGGTCGTGTTTGACCAAACAGCGTATTTAACGCGCTCGTTAGAGCCGTTCATCAACACTTCGTTTCCAGTTACAGTTATTTTGCCGCTGGTTGTAAGTGTGCTTGCAGAGATAGAGCCAATGGAAAGCAGGTTACGCCCGTTATCAATTACGGTTGTTCCATTTACTCTAAAACCTGAGACCGCGTTTACAGCTTGATTCGCTTGGATGTCGTTGTGAGCTGTAAATTTGCCATCTGTGGCGAACGTAAAGCGAGAATTAAAACCCCCAGACTCGTACCAGAAAAATTCAAGTCTATTATCGAGACTGCTTAATCGTTTGCTGATATGCCACATTTTGCGGTCACCACTCACGATTGAGCCTAAATTCAGATTCGCATAACCATCGCCGTTGTGTTGCGAGCCTATCGTAGCTTGCGCACCTCCACTCGCTATTCCGATGACTGCGTACTGACTTGTGGTCGTGCCGTTAGACCCAGAGTTATTTGTTACCTGTAAGACACCAGCGGCAGTAATGGAACTAATATTTGATAGATTGCGACTGGAGTCTATGACGGTCGTTCCATTTAGCTCGTAAGTATTTGTTGCGTTAAACGATCCCGCTGGTGGCACGTCGCTGTATGACGTACCGGCAAAGACTGACCTTGTGCGAATGTTTTGTGCGGCATTTCCTGTCGTAAGGAACTGAAAAACATTGTCTGATTTAACATTTCCGCTTGAAAGGATGGTTTGATTGGCATAAGCCGTATTCGACAGATAGAGGTCTTTGAAGCGACTTGAAGTATATCCCAAGTCAATAGCCCCATTTCTGTCGGCTTGATTAGTTTGATGTATTGGGGTGAATCTATCGTTAGTGCTGTCAAAGAACAAACCGACATCATTAGAGCCGATTGAAAGTCTGCTTGATGTGGTAGCAACTGAGCCTACAGTGGACCCATTTTTCTTAAATTCAATGATGTCACCGTCTGTGCTGATGCGGTTGAGCAAGGCGACAGCCCCGCCTCTTGCAATGGCTATATAACCATCAGAAATTTGCGAGCCTGATCCACTGCTGAAGTTCTGCACTGCTGAAGTTTGTGTGCCGATGAGAAAATTTTGCGAGGCATCAAACCTACCTGCTTCGTTACCAGCAGTATCAAAACGCAATACGCCAGTGACAGCTTGCGCGTTTAAAGTCACCAAATCATCAGTAATTTGGTTATTAGAAGTTGAAACCTTTAAGCCTCTACCAGTCACAGAGGTGTTGAGAGCAACTTGAAAACCACCCATCACTGATAGGGTTTCTTCTGGGGTACTACCCCCCGTATTGATCCCAACATTTCCGCCAGAACTTATGTGAAAACGCTCGGTTAAATTTGTTTGCGTACCTTTGTTTGCGTAAGGCTGATGCCATATTGCAAAGTAATTATTCGATTCAAGAGAAAAGCCACCGCCCGTAGTTCCAATCTGCACACCCAAAAAGTCTGCAGTCCCTGTTCTGAATACCGGAGCGCCGCCGCTTGTTGGCGAAACTGTTTCAAGCACTGCATTGGGCGCAATAGTGCCAATACCGACAAATGCTCCCCCTGCACCAAGAATTATGTGGTCGGTGCCATTCGGTTGTATGCGTAAGGGTTTGTTTGCGACACCTGTTTGAATTGCTTGGATAAAGCCATAGCCGCTCGTGTATCCAATCGCTACACCAGCGGGTGAACCGTCACCCGGATCAGGCAGACCATCAGTAAATAAACCTCTGCCTGCTACTTGTAACTTTGTAGAAGAGCCTATAGAGCTAGTGTCGATACCGACATTTCCAGCAGTTGTGACTGTGAATTTATCACCCGAAGAGTTAGCGAATCTTGCTAGGTTGCCACCACTTGAAACCGTTGATTGACGAACGTATAACGCATCACCTGAGTAAGTGCCTGCGGTGGCGTTTATTTCTAAGCCTGTTCCAGACCCACCATTAGCTTGGAAATATGCAGCGCGTGTGAGACTACCGTTTTGCAGTGCGTTAATAGCATAACTAGCATTTGGCGCTACGTTTGCACCAAAACGCCGACTAGAGTCGATTACCGATACGCCACCGACAGCCAAAGCAACTGTAGATCCTATAAGTGTGTCGCCACTTGACTTTAGGTTTAGACCACCTACATTTGACAGCGTAGCAACGCCGCTGTCTGCACTACTTCTGAATACGTAGTGAGCGCCTGTACCAAAATACGTATTGCCATTGGACTGAAAATAAAATCGTCTTTGACTACCGTTATCTCGATGCCATCCGTCTGCTTGGAATCTTGCGCCAGAGTTTCCATAACTCAGCGTTACGTTCTGCAAGTTGCGACTAGAGTCGATTACGTCTGTTGTTCCAATCCTATAGCGAGTCGCTTGAACATTTCCTACGGACTCTAGATTCTTATTGTTGAAGTTGATGTGACTCGCACCTGAGTCAATCGACAGAGGGTTGCCTCCGTCATTCGTAATGCCACCTCGCGCTCTGAATGCGCCTAGTGAGTACATTCCCGCAGTGTTGTTGACGTATAAGTAGTTTTGCTGAACAAGAACCACGCCGTCATCACGCACTGTGAAAGCGGAAGCGTTGTTGCCCCTTGCAACCCTCAACGCATTTGTTGTGTTCGTGGTCCCTGTGCCTGTCGCAACGATTGGACCTGAGGAAATTGTGCCTGACGTAACAAGATTGTTGCTCGCCATATCGAACTGTGTTGGAGTGAATTCGTACTCAAGTACGCCGTCAAGAGTAACGCCAACTTCGTTTGCGCCGCTGTCATAAAAACCACTATTGTCATCACCGACTTGTAAAGCTGGACTTGCAGCAGAGCCAGCCCCTGTTTTCACATAACCGGTTGTCACAAGGTTGTTGCTGTAAAGGTTTAATTCTGCCTGTTTGAATTCGTACTCTAAGACACCAGCCAGAGACACACCGACCTCGTTGGCTCCCGAATCATAAAATCCAGAATCAGTGTCACCTACCTGATACGCTGGAGAGGCGGCACTGCCAGCGTCAGAAAGAAAACTCACAGCGCTTACGTCGGCAAATGAACCGTTACGGGCAGAGTCGATGACTTCTACATTGCCCGTTCCCATCTTTATGGTATTAACGAATAAGTTATTCCAAATTTTATTCGTGATACCTAAATCTGCACCACCATTGCTAGTGGGTCTCCACGCTCCGTTGGTGTTATTTGCGGCGTCCCATCGAACCTCTCTTATAGTGCCACCAGAGTTTTTAACTTGGATGCCAATCTGACCGGAGTTGTCTTGTTGATTACGAAGCAAGGAAGTAGTTGCGGTAAAATCTATGTGACTACTGGTGGTAATACCGCCCGAGTTTAAGCTGGGGACAGTAAGGTTGCCCGTCATCGTATCCCCGGCGATTGAGACCGATTCGGTGTCGGCGGCTGAACTTATGTCGCTCAAAGAAGCCGCAGTGACACGAAGTTCAACCTTCGTACCACTAGAAAAAGAAGAGGCAGTCGTATCGTCCTGCCCACGCACAACAGTCAAGTCGTTACTGCTAACTGCAGTTACTTTGACAACTTCGCGCGTAGGAGAGTCGGTATCTGTATCAATCGTAAGATAGACGTAGTCGCCTGACGATAACGTGGGTAACCCAGACGCATCAGCTACGCTGATCGTAGTTTGAGTTGCGTTAATCGCTGCCGACAGTGTCGTACTTACGTTGTTAGCAAACTTAACTGCCATAGGTATAAAACCTCAATAAAATCAATAACTAGGAGACCGTCACTTCCCACGTTATCGTCATACTGTCCTGAGAACCTTTATTCACCACAGAAAAGGTGGTCCTGCAGAGCATGTCTCCACCAGAAGCAGCGTTGAACAAACCGGCTTCGGTGATAGCACCTGTTCCATTTCCAGCAGCAAAGCTGGCTACGTAGGTGACTACGTTGTTTGAGACAGTAGTAGAGGTGAGCGCTTGTCTATGGGCGGCTGAACCCAGCACCGTGTTACCGGCAGCAGGAGCGGACGTGCTTGTACCGATCTCCATATGAGACATTGCACTTTTGGTTGTATCTTTCATGCGACTGGCAACGTAGTTCTTACCAGCAGTTACTACTAAGTTAGGCACCTTCTTTACTACTTCACCATTAATGGCAATAGACAGGTGCCCCTTTAGCGTCAGATCATCATTTAACATGGATTACTCCTAGTTGTTGATCGGTGCGACATTGATGGCACCTGCGTTTACAAGGGAAGAGGCCGTAGACCTCTTATTGAAAACAAGGGACTCGCTGACCGATAACGCATCTGCGAGCGCCTTGTTCATCTGCTTTGACTCTTGTTCGGTGACGGACAAGGAATCAGATTCGGGTGTAGAAAAAGCAACGGTTGCTTGCTCAGAAACACTGAGTGTTTCGGTCTTAGCTAAACCTGTTGTAATCGCTTCTGCGTCACTAACGTTCATTGAGTCAGTAAAGAGACGAGAGGAGACAAACACTCGGTTTAATACGTCAGTGACACCGACAATGTTGCCTTTTCGCGCTTGAGTTTCTTTGCTGAAGGCATCGAGCGTTGCTGCATCGTCTAACGTGAATGCGTCGTTTAGTACACGGCTGTACGTGACCACACGTGTAAACAACTGCGACATAGCAACGGAGTCGCTTTTTCCAAGGTTCGTGGCTCGTGTATCAACATCTGCAGTAGACACAGCATCAGTAAACGATCGTACTGAAGAGACCACGCGAGAGAACGACTCTGTAACAGACATGCTGTCTGATTCGGGGCGTGAATAGTCGATAGCAGGTGCATCAGTAAGCGTAGGCGTGTCTAGCAAGCCTTTACCGATTGCAAAGTCAGTTTGTTCGGATACAGATACGGCGTCTGATTCGGCTTTACCGAAAAGAAGCGAAGGCGCATCAAGCAAGGTCGTGCTGTTTTGCAAGGTGCGTAAAAACGCAACTACGCGGCTCAAGTTCTCAGAAACTACTGGGGCGTCTGACAGACCCTTACCGACCGCAAAAGTCGTGTCCTCTGTGACAGCTACAGCGTCAGATTCACTCTTACCGAAGCCGACCGCCGTTTGCTCTGTAACTGAGAGCGCATCGAGCATCGCTTTAGACATAAAAAAGGTGTGTGACTCGTTAATTGCAAACGCATCAGCAAACGTGCGTTGGATGATCAACAGAACTGAAGCGACATCGGCCACACCAACTGCGTCAGCAAACACCTTGCCCATATCCAAAGTGGCAAGTTCTTGCACGGACATCTGATCTGTAACCGCCTTGCCAATATCTAGCTTGGGCACATCGCTTAGAGTTACAGGATCTTGACCACGGAAGTAGCGGTTCAACGTAGAAGGATCAAGAAGCGCATTGGTGACCTGCGCATCTCTAAAGAAGACTGTGCTGATCAGGTTACGGTGAGCAACCATTGCTTGCAGATCAGCAAACCCGACTACAGCTTCGAATGTAGGTCTTGAAACCAGCGCTTGGGCTTTTCGAAACTCAGGCGCAACTATCTGCAAGCCGTTGTGTTCAACAGAAGCTCGTAAGTTTCGTGCATGAACAAACAGCCTAATAGCCATCAGTCGAAGTCACTCCTTACCTTCAGCTTGATCAGATCGTTGACTGTCTGTTTTCCGCCGCCTGAGAACGTAATCTCAAGCTCGCCTTCAAACGTGCCTGCTGTATCCAACGTGCCTACTGGGAAGTCGGTAGCAACTTTGCCTCCAGTTGCGTCAGTGACGCTGCAAGTGAGCGTGCTCTTTACGGTGGTGCTACCCAGTTCGCGTATGCGTAGTCGCACGGATGCGCCCGTGAGATCTACAGGTGCCCACGTAGCATCGTTGTTCTGATCAAGAGTTACTCCACTGGCAGCTGTGTTGCTGTCTTTTAGCGTAAAAGTCAGCTCTGGCAGTGTGTCGCCCGTGACTAGATTGAGAGTTGATGAGTAAGCCATTTTCGCTCCCTACCTAACGTGGCAGTATATTAGTAATGCTAATAAATTTACACCCACTAATAGACCCACATGACCGGCGTATCGGTCCTGATGTCTACGTGGACAAACGATTTTGCGACCCCTATGCCGCTAAAACCCATCTTCAACGCTTCGTGTACGATGTTCATTCGCTCGAAGCCGTTTGATACCGCGATATCAGCAGCGATACCCTCTGTGTGTCTGCCGGGACGTGCCTTCTTGGCCTCGATACTGTGGTCCGTGCTTCGGTATCCACTAGTGATCTTGAAAGCAAACCCGCACTTTTCACGAAGCTCATCTAGTTTGTGGATGAACTCCTCGGACATCTGGTTCTCGCCTGTCTCTTGACAGTCGAACTCTTCCATACTGAAGTACTTAAACATCACTTTTTCCTCAACTGCATTAGTTTGTCAGCGCCTCTAATGCCAAAGCTGGCACTTACGGCAAGAAAGAGTAGGTACTGATACCACTCGGGTAGGGTATCGAGTGCTGCAAACGCCATGTCCACACGTTCTATGACCGCTACGTCATCCATTGCAATGGCGTACCCGATCATAAAAACGGGAGCGGCTAATACCAGAGTCCAGAACTCGTCTTTCCAGCTGTTGCTAGATGCATCAGCCATCTTGGACTCCCACTCAGCGCCGTTAGCGATGACCTGCATCTTGGCTTGGTGGCGTAGCTTTTTCTCTTCGGCCTTGTTCTGCATCCAGCCTGTGGCTAGTTCTGCTACTGGCCCGAGCAACATCTTCAACATGGTGCCTCCTAGATAATCATCCTGTCTCGAATGGTTTGATCGACGCGCCACCCATTTCTAAATGCTTCATCGACGGTCTCTGCGGTCGGACCCAGCAGTGAAACAATAGGTGACTTCCCGTATTCAGCTGACTGGTTTGCCATGACGCCAAGACTCAATGGTCCTAAGAAACCAGACTTGTCTACGGTCTCAAAAAGATACTCATCCCAGTCCATTCGGTCGGTTCGGAAGTAGCGAGTGTTGGCGTCAATTCCGGGTAACGCCCAAGCAACGCCGTACTTGATGTACTCGCGCAGTTCCATACCAAGCATTGCTAAAGGCATAGTGGCGACCGCAGTGAGACCAAACACGGCAAGTGTTGCAGTGGCTTCTTCAATGCCACCTTGTCCTTCTTTTGCTCGCGCTTTGGCCTCTCGCAAAATACCGCCAGTGATAACTTTGGAGTAAGCGTAGAAATACGACTTCAACTGCCATACCAATGCCCATCTTGGATCTGAAGCCCAAATGGGGCGCTCAGCTGAATTGGGTCGCAGTATTGATGACTCCACAAAACGCTGAACCGCTTGCTTAACTTTCTTACCTTCTGGTGTAGACAGCTTTTGCCCGCTATCTATCCATGCCTCTACATCTGCTTTCGTAAGCCCAAGCTCTCGAAGGTACCGCTCTGAGCGTGGGTTCACGCCTTTTGCGTGCTTCAAAATAAATTGCCTGCCCATCCCAGAAGCAAACTCTCGGGTGAACTTGGTGTAAAAGTCCAAACCGATTACTCGGAAAAACTTATCTGTCATTTGGCGGGCAGTATCTGTCATGTAGTCTTGCTCAGCTTGTGTAATCCAAGCATTTGCAGCTGCCTCGTTCGTTACTACACCAATATCTTTCGCAAACTGTTTGGCCTCATCGCGATCGCGAATCGTAGAGACAATTTCTTTCATCGCTGTGTAGAAATTATCTAGGGAAAATTCTTTTGAATTTATTACTGGCCCAGCTAGTTCGGGCAGCGAACCTATCGTCGCGAGTGGTAAGAGCGTCACAAACTGAATCCATTGCCCCCAGCTATTTACCTGCCGCCAGAACGGACTGATCGGATTAGCTTGGTACCCCAGATAAGTATTGATCACTTGCATAGCTGCAGCGCGCTCTTCGGGGTCTAGCTTGGCAAGCTCGGCATCCAGATCAGCCTTATTATTTGTCGCTTTGTTAAACTCAACGCGCTTGACCATATGTGATACGTAGTTCACGAGCGCATCTGCTGGTTCCATTGCAAACCCGGCATTACGCAAATCTGCTTGGTTTATGTTGTCAGTAAGTAATCGTGACTTTTCCATCTCACTGGCAGGGTCTGCGTCATCTGGTAGCACAACCGACTCGCCTTGAATTGTCTGCGCATACTGACGTAAACGATGAATAGCTTTCTCTGCGCGTTCGGGTGAGATGCCCGGATTCTTTTCAAGTATCAGGTTTTTAAAATCATCTGGTCGCTCTGCTATCTCCAGCAAATTAAGCGCAACTGGGAAAAAGTTTTCTCGTCGACCTATGTCCGAGTTAGATGGCTCTATGTAGTCTGTGTACATCTCATCTAAGAAAAGCCTTACTTTTTTCGCAAGATCATCTAGCTCTGACGTAGCCATGTCGTCGTTTGCGGCTCTGCGTAGCGCGTCAATGACCTCTTGTGAATCAAGCGACCCGACGTCTTCTTGAAACTTCTGAATCAACTCGTCTTTTTTCAGTGCGGCTGCTTTGAGCATGCCTAGACGACCGCCGCCAGTTTCGTCTTGTGCTCGCACATAAAACATGTCGGCTATTTTGTCGCCGCCATACAGACGCAATACGCCGTCAGCAGTAGCCACAAACTTCATTAGATGCTTACCACGCTTGCCCAACTGGCGTCTCCAGTGATTAGCAAGTGCTTCGCCACCTTCTTTTACAACCGCTTCATTTACAGCGGCGACGAGTGCTTTTTCTTGGAACCCTATAGCCTCTTTTGTAGCTTCTTTACGTGTGCCAACAACCTGTTCCATATACTGCTCAAAGGCAGGAGCTTTTGGACCTTTGCGGATACGGAAGCCCCGAGACATGGCACGCCACGCAGCTTTTAATTTTTTTGCGACCGCTTTGAAGTGTCGCTCTGGCATGTTTCGCGCTGTTCTATTTATGTATTCTTTTGTAGCCCAGCGGGAGACTTGATCGGCGTACCACTCTTCAAAACCTTTATCGGCATAACGATCAACGTAGGTCTTATACTCAGGGTGTCGTTCATACGCCTGTAGCAATCTCGGACGGAGCGCGTTGTTCGCAAGCGCTGCTTGTTGCTCAGTTTGATATAAGTGATGACCGATCTCATGTGCAGCAGTCATCATGGTGCTCAAAGGATTACCAGTAACATCTCGCACTAAGATTACGCCGCGAAAATAACTACCACCGATCTGATCGTTTGCTTTCATTCGATCAACAATTTGTTTTGCGGCAGGGAAGTCTTGATCGCCAACAGCAGCACGTAGCTGCTCATCTGTCATCTCACTAAGGCGATTGAAGTTAAAGATCCGTGGTGCCACTTTCATCTTCAACCGCTCAAGCAGCTGACTTATGGACTGATTCACCATAGGGTCGTTAAACTTTGACGGGTCTCTAGCCGGTGTTTCGGGCGCAGGCTCAGGGGCTACTTCTGGTTCTGGCGTAGTTTGAGCGGGGTCAGGATTTGCTCGGTTATCTGGCCCTAAGTTACCCGGTGCGCCACCGCGTGAGCGCTGATTTGGATCTGGACGTGCGTCTTCTAAAGTGGACTCTTGTTGAATATCGAAGTCGCCTTCACCCTGATCTCGATCTCGTGGGTCTCCAAAATCAATATAGAATCCATTTTTTGCTCTCTCTGGATCAAGAGTAGCGCCTTCTTGCATTAACCGATCAGCAACTTGCTCCGCGTTATCGAAGCTAGTTCGGACCTCTTTTCCAACGGTCTCACCCTTATCGTCGTTGTACATGAGACGAACTGCTACATCCGGTTCATTAGACGTCTCTACAAAACGTGCGGTCTGCAAAAAACTTAAACGGTAAGAAGTGTCTCCAAGCTGTCCAGCAACCATGTTCAAGCCATTGAACTTACCGTTGGTGTAATTCGCTTGCTTGAGTAACGAGAGGCCATTTAAATCTTGCACGTCGTAACCTTCTACAGCGAGGTCAGATAAGATTTCAGCAAGCCCCTGCTTTAGCATGTCTACTCGGCCTTGCTCACCTTCGAAACGGCTACCCTCGCGGTTCTCTACTAAACGACGTCCTGCATTTACTAAAGACACGAGACTTGCGCGCGTGGTGGTGCCATCAGGGCGCTTTATAATGACGCTTTGCCTATTTGGTTTAGCCTTACCGGCTCGCTTTGCTTGTTCTGCTATAAATTGAGGCAAAGTAAACTTACGACCGGGGCCGTCAGCGTATAGCTTGTCGTAGAAGGTTTTGCGGATGACAAACTTATTGCCTTCTTTAGTAAGGCTAACGACCGCGTTAGGGTTTTCTCTGCTTTCGCGCGCCGCAGCGTTCAGAGCTGCTGCCGAAACTCCCTCTAACGCATCAAAATCTGTCTCGCCAAACTCGTCTTCATACGCCTGTCTGGCGTCGGCTTCGTTATCAAACACACGAGACGGGTCAGCTTTAGCTTCATAAGAAGCGACCTCGATTGTTTCGCCCTCGATCTCCTGTGAGTTTTCTAAGTCTGCGCGTTGCGCTGCTAGTTCTTCGGACTCAGACTCAAAGTTAGGAGTCTCGTTAGGGTCAGGTTCTTCAAACGAATCAGGGTCATCATCAACAGGATTGACCTTCGCCTCTCTGTTGACCTTCTTAGCACGCTCTTCTAGTGCTTGCTGCGCGTCGACAATGGTGGCACTGCCACCCTCGGGAGCTAAACCCCTCGCTGCTGCTAATGCGTTAGCCGCGTTTTCAGCAGTAGTAAGTTCCTCTGAAACAACATTGCCTTCCGCATCTAAAGCTCGTGCTACAAGGGTTGCGTTGCCATAGTCTTTGGTACTTGAGTACCCAAGAGCTGCTCCAACCACTGCATCTGTCGCGCCCCCCGCGACGACCTCACTGACCACATCTTTGCTAGTAGATATGATGGTGCCTCTGCCGGGAATGAACGCAGCAAATGCTGACTTCCCATTCACCTCGACAGGCGTGACCTTGTTAGTACGGGCGCTGTACTGTGCTTCGTTACCAGCGACCCATACTGCTTTCTTATCGCTAGTGGGGTCCACCATAGCGTTCAGCTGGGCGTTTATATCAGAAGCAGGCTCTGGGCTAGTCTGCTCGAAGCTGGTCGCATTAGCTTGTTCTCGGACTATCTCTTCTTCTACCCTCTGACCCCGAGCCTCATCGAGCATGCGCTTGGCTTTATCAACGACATTGGCCGTTTTATCTATGGCTGTATTTGCAGCACTAGTGGCTGCAGGTATGGCAGCTTTTACAGCTGGCACTGTGGTACCCGCAACTCCACCAATCGCACCACCACCGAAGAAACCAGCAAACGCAGACTCTGCTAGACGTAGCTTTGCCTGCTCTGCATCAAAGGTGTCATCCATAGACATGCGGTTAAGAATCGCGATGCCTTCTTGCGCAACCTCAGTAGTACCTTCAATTGCTGCACCTCGAATAGTTGTAGCGCCGATGTCCTTGGCTAGATTTGCGAAGATGTCGCCATCTTTGACGCTGCGCTTTTTTGCGACATTACCAATCAGTTTAAGCAGTGCTACTTCGCCGCCTACACCGATCGCAGCTTGAGGAACGCCAACTGTCGCTGCACGTACA
>VTLG01005957.1_pt1 | contig 29920 bp, 50 predicted proteins | sample 4694571 | NCBI WGS metagenome assembly VTLG01 (sample SAMN12604809, study PRJNA352737) | marine metagenome | biome: ENVO:00000447; feature: ENVO:00000209|ENVO:00000569|ENVO:01000036; material: ENVO:00002151; isolation source: viral sequences binned using virsorter ...
CCAGCACCAGGTCCAGCACCGACACCTGCACCGACACCTGCACCTGCTCCAGGCCCTGCACCAGTAGTACCTGAAGAAGAAGAAGCACCAGAGGTAGTTCCTAATGCTAGTCCTGATGACTTTAATGTGGACGCAATGAGAAATATATTAGAAGGAAAACAAAAATCAATATCAGGTGATTTTTGGCAAGACTTATGGACTTCATGGAGCTTTTCTGGTCAAGTAGACCAAGTTGAAGAAATATTAGATGGTTTAGAAAACTTAGAACCTGGAAAAAGACTTCCTTTCCCTGTAATATCTAACAGTAAGTTTAAGCAGTTTGTAAGAAAACAAGCAGGTATAACAACTGGCTCAAAGACTTATTATAATACCACTAATCCAAAAGCTGATTCATATGTTTCACCAGAAGATGAAGTAAAATATGCTAAAGAGTATGTCAAAGTATTATTAGCTCAAATGTAATATGTCAAGATATAATTATAAATCAAATTTTATTAATCCAGGATTTACTCAAGGAGTAGGCCTAGCTGAAGGTTTTGAAAAATACGACTTAAATGATTTAGAAAATGACCCTGAGTTCACAATGAGAGCTGAAAGATTTTTAGGTTCTATTGGACAAGATGACGATATATTTGAATATTTAAGAGACGAACAATTTAATCTTTCTCATGCTTTATATAGAGCTTCAAAGTCTAAACATTTTACTGAACAACAGAAATTAGATTATGCTTATCTAAGAACTAAGTTTGAAGGAGCTGATGTAGGAAGTACAAGTCAATGGCTTGAATTAATTAAAGATGGTGCTGTTGATATGGTATTTGACCCTACTCTTTTACTTGCTGTCTTAACTACCCCTTTTACTTTTGGAGGTTCATTAGCTACACAAACTGCTGCCAAAGGAACTGCTTTATATGGTTTAAGAATGTTAGGTAGTGCTAATGCAAAAAAACTTACAAACGCACAGCTTACAAAAGCTATTGCTGATGGCACGTTAGAACAAGGAGCTAAAGCAGCTACTAGACTTGCTACAGGAATAGGTGCAACAGAAGCAGGTGGTTGGATGGGGTTACATAATTATGCCAATCAAAATTTAAAAATAAATACAGAGATGAGGCAAGCTTTTTCAGCTAAAGAACTTGTAGGCTCAGCAGCTTTAGGTACGTTATTTGGTGGATTTGTTGGTAGATATGGTCAAAAATGGTCTAACTTTACAAATCCTGTTTTACAACTTAATAATAAACCTAAAAACTTTTCAGGTCCTTTAGGTAATTTTAGATTAAAATTTCACAAATTTATTGACAGAGTAGTAACTGCTCCACTACTAGGAAATGCTCGTAAAATGAAAGTTTATGATGACATGGGATTAGAGTCAGCAAAAATATGGAGAGGAATATTAGACCATGATTCTCAGCTAGGAATAGGTAAAAGAAGTAATAAAGCTATAGACTGGAGTTTTCCTGAACAGCTAAATGCTAGAAGAGGGCAATACATGTTTGAATATGAAGGTCAACGAAAAGGTTTGTGGGCTATATTGGAAGACCTAGCTCCTGATGGAGTAATGTTAGAAGCACAAGAGCAAGCTATTGTTAGATTTTTAAGAGGTAAGAAGTCAGCTCTTAGAGGTCAGAGTGATGAAGTAAAAGCTGCAGCAAAAGGATTGAGAAAATGGTTAGATGATATAGCTGGAGATGCTAAAAAAGCAGGCTTTGGAGATATAGCTATTAAGAATTATTTTCCTAGAAGTTGGGACAGAGAAAAAATAAGAAGTAGTTTAAAAGAAAACGGTGGGGATGGTAAGTTTGTAAAACAATTAGCTAAAGATTTAGAATTAGATGAAGTGGCAACGGCTAACATTGTTGATGACATGTTAAATCTTAATAATAGTTTATATGCTAGTCACAGTAACTTATTAACACACGGTAGAAAATTTCAAAATTTAGATGATAATTTATACGAAGATTTTTTAAGTAATGACTTAATAGAAAATTTAGCTACTTATGGTTTAAATGCTGCTAATGCTATACAAGTTAGACAAACTTTTTTAGGTGGTACAAAAGGTATTGGTCAAGGTTTAAATATTAAATATAAAACTAAACAAAAAAGAGTTCAAAAAGGAACAACTGTAGAAGGAGAAGAAGTTTTAACTTTTGCAGACATGAAAGCATCTAATCAAAGTAAATTTATAGATGCTTGGATTAAACCAATGGAAAAAGAGTTAATGGAAAAATTTGGTAGAAGACTTACAGCTAGAGATAAAAAACAAATGATAAGTAGTTTTGAGTCTGTATCAGGAGCAGTAACTTTTTTTGAAAATCAAATTATACAAGGAGCATATGATGGGATTAAGCTTGCTAATGCTATGGCTTACCTGCCTTTAGCAACTGTTTCTTCACTTTCAGAAGGATTAATTGCTGCGACCAGAACAAGTGGTAAAAACTCTATAAAAAATTTCATATATCAAATGGAGAACGGCCACAAATTTTTAGGTTCAGATTTAAAAAGTTTATTAATAGAAAGAAGAGGCTTATCTAAAATAGAAGCAAATAGAGATGCTAATAAAGTTTTTATTGCTGTTGATGATGTTCAGTCTGACCGTCTTAATAGGTTGACTGGAGAAGTGTTACAAAATAAAAAAATGAATGCTTTAGCCAGAGGGTTTTATAAAGCTAATTTTCTTTTACCTTGGACAAAAACTATAGAACTAGCAGCTTTTAACACAGGTAGAGATATAGTTGAAGAATCTTTAACTCAGTTAGCTATATTACAAAAAGCTGGTGTAAAAATATTTGATGATGTTGATACTTTTGTTAAATCAACTACAGGTAAAGATAAAGATATTATAAAAAAATTAGAAGGTTTTGACGGAGTTTGGACTGGTAAAGGTAATTTATATAAAAGAACTAACTTTTTAAAAGAACAAATATATGACTTAGGTATTGATGTTGAGAAAGGTTTAAAGTGGTTAAACTCAGGAGCAAATAGAAACACAAACTTTTGGCGAAAAGAAATGTCTATGGCTGGTGGTAGATTTTCTAGAAGTGTAATTCTTCCTACATCTAGAGAATTTTCTAAAGTTCCAAGATTTATGACAAATCCTAGATGGGATATATTTACACAGTTTTTAAGATACCCTACAGTTTTTAGTAATACTGTTTTGAAAAACTTTGCTAGAGATACGTTAAACAATCCTACAATATCTGCTCCAAGATTTGCAGCTTTTGTAGCAGGCTCAACAGCTATTGCTAGAGGAACAAACTATTGGAGAGCTAGTGACGAAAGACAAGAAGAGTATGATAGATATGCTAGAGAATTAGACGATGATAGTTTAGCTGGTAAAGCTTTTGATTTATTTGTAGGTAAAAGTGCAGAAGAAAATCTTAGAGCATTTCAAAGAGTAGGTTTATTAGGGCCAGCAGAATATGCATTAAGATATGTAGATGCTTTAGAATATAATAATCCATTTATGGCTACTCTTACTTTAGGTGGTCCAGTAATGGGAGACCTTATAGGGTCAGGAGTATATGGTAGAGGATTTTTTGAAAACCTTAGTAGAAAAACTCCTTTGATTGGAACAAGAAATGTTATAGAACGTTATACAGGAGTTGACCCTTTTGACCCAATAGAAGAATTTGGGAGAGAAATAGATGAATCAATAGGAGAAGAAGCTGACGACTTACTAGAGCTTTATTTTAAAAATCCACCAAAAGGTAAAATAGGACCAGGTAAAGATAGAAGAGGCTATCAAACAGGTGGAGTAATTCGTTCTGACATGAAAGACCTTGGCAGATATATGTATGCTCAAGGAGGACAAGTTACAGAACCCAGAGCTTTTAGAAATAACAATCCTTTAAATATGGCATTAGGAGCTGTAGACCCAGTAAACGGTATATTTAATAGTTACGATGGTGTAGCAAAATATCATGGAGTTATAGGAATGGACTCTGGTAATTTAGGTGGTTTAAGAGCTAACGGTGTAGATTATCAGTTAGAATCTTTTGCTCAATTTAAAGATATTGAATTAGGTTCAAGAGCAAATTTTCATAACTTAAGAAAAAATTATAATGGATTAACTTTAGGTGAAATTGGACAAAAATTTTCAAGAACAGATACTGACACATATGCTAACAATGTCGCAAACTTTGCAAATCAAGTAGGTGGTAATGTAACTGTAGATAGTGTTATAGATTTTGAAAATAATCCAGAACAATCTATAGCTATATTTAGAGGTATGGCTAGATTGGAAGCTGGTAAATGGGATGAAAGATTGACTAATGAAATGCTATTAAGAGCATATGAAAGTTCTAAAACAAGCATGGATGATTCAATATATTCTACAACTGATTGGATTACAGATAAAGAAGCAGCATCACAAATAGCTAGAAATTTAGCTGAGAAGGTGATAAAAAACTAATGGGATTTCCGTTTGAAATAATAACTATGTTAGCCTCTACTGTATTAGGTGGGGTAATGAGTATATGGGCTGAAAGCCGTAAAGCTAAAGCAGAAGCACAAAAACTTCTTATAACTCGTGGCGAGTTTGATATGAAAGCTAAAAAACAATCTATTGATGCTGGTTTAAAAGATAAAGGATTTGCCTGGACTAGAAGAATTATAGCTTTAAGTTCTGTATTTGCTATTGTTGTATTTCCTAAACTAGTTGCTGTGTATTATCCAGATGTATTAGTAACAGTAGGATATACACAATGGAAACCAGGCTTTCTGTTTTTTACAGAGGGTAGAGAAATATTTGATTGGATTTCATTTGAAGGTCTTGTTATTACACAATTAGATACAAACTTAGTATCAGCTATTATAGGTATGTATTTTGGTGGTAGTTTAGCAAAAGGTAGATAATGAACAGTAATCAATGGATGGATTTATTAGAGACTGTAGGCATACCTGCTGCTTTTGCAGTCGCTGCTGGATGGATGGTATGGAAATTATTTAATCATTTAATAGCAGATGTACATAAAAAACTAGATACTCAACATGGAATGATAGTTGCATTAATAGACAGAGTAAGACAAATGGATAACGATATGATAAGAATAGACTCTATGGTACGAACAGCAATGGGAATATCAGTAGATGTCGATAGATTAGCGAGGGCAGATGGGAAGAAAGACCAAAGAAAGGATTGAAGTAGGAGCATTGTTAGCAATATTTTTATTTTCTTTATTAGCAGTAAATGATATACACGGTGATGAAATGGTTCATAAATTTAAGAACCCTTCATTTAGTGGTATAGGAACTTCATCACATTACTTAACTATTGAAAATCAAGAGTTTAGTAGAAAGATGACTATAAAAGAAGAATTAAAAGCTATCCAAGAACAAATAGAAAGAGATAAAGAAAACACCACACTTGCTAGGTTTATAAGAAACTTAGAATCTAGAATATACGCACAATTATCTAGACAGCTTGTAGAAAATTTATTTGGTGAAAACCCAAGTACAAGTGGAATACTAGAATTAGAGGGTAATACTATTGAATATAGTATTGAAGATGGAATTATAACATTGACGGTTACGGACAGCGATGGAAATATTACGACTATTCAGTTGCCTATTGGCGATTTTAGTTTTTAGTGGTTGTGCAGTAATAGCAAAGAATGAAGATTTATTTATAACTCAAAAAATAAATCCTTCTTCAACATTAGAAATACAATTAGAAGAACTAAAAACTTTACCACCTGCTGTACAACAAGCAGTTGTAGCTGTTTACCCAAATAGTTTTAAAGACTTAACTGGTCAAAGAAGAAGTAATAGTTCATTTGCTTTATTTAGTACAGCTATAACACAAGCACCTGAAGCAATATTAATTAGAACTTTAAAACACGTAGCTAATGGAGAATTTTTTAGAGTTGTAGAAAGAGTAGGATTAGATGACCTAACAAAAGAAAGACAGCTAATTAGAACAACTCGTAAAGAATTTGAAAATGATACAAAGATGCAGCCTTTGCTTTTTGCAGGGCTACTATTCCAGGGTGGTGTAATTTCGTATGAAGCTAACACACGGTCTGGAGGACTGGGAGCTAGATACTTAGGAATAGGTAATAGCACACAGTATAGAGAAGACACTATTATAATATCACTACGATTAGTGTCAGTCTCTACAGGTGAAGTGCTTGTAGAAACTTCGGTTTCAAAAAGTATTTTATCTACGAGTATTTCTCAAGACGTTTTTCGTTTTATTGAGGCTGGTACTGAACTGGTTGAAATAGAAGGGGGAGTTGCTGAGAATGAATCTGTAGCTATAGCTTTACAAAAAGCAATAGAGCAGGGTGTACTAAATATAATAAAAATAGGAATAGAGAGGAGCTATTGGGAATATGAAGAACTTGAAATTAATGACCCTTGTGCTGATGTTGAGTGCATCATTGACATTAGGGGCTGATAACGAAATCTATATTGACCAGTCAGGAGACTCAGCTAATATTGATTTAGAACAACTAGGAGGAGATGGAAACATTATCGGAGGATTAGATTCTGTTGCAGGACAACTAACACCTTTGGATTTAGATGGAGACAATTTACTTTTAGACATAAATCAAATTGGGGGTTCTAATTCATTTTTAGGAGACATCTTAGCAGATAACTTTACAGGGTATTTTAACTTTGACGGAAGCAGTAATGCATTTGAAATACAAGTAGACCCTGATAATACTTATGGTGCAGATGGTTCTGATGTTAATGTTCAAGTTTCAGGAAGCAGTAATACATTTACATTAGACTTAGCTACAACAGCTATGGCTAGTAATACTGACTTGGATTGGATTATTAATGGAGATGGCAACGTTTTTGATTTTGATATTAATTACGATGGTGCTACAAACTACGTTGATGTTGATGGAGACAACAATACAGTAAACTTTGACGGCCAAGGGGCAGCAAATGGTTACTTTTATTTAGACCAATATGGTAATTCACGAACTTTTGATATACAACAATTAAGCACATTAAATAATGACTGGCTCAAGATATTATCTACTGGGGATTCTGGTACTGTGTGTATTGTCCAAGACGACAATGGCACAGCAGTCGGATGCTAGTGTAGGAAATATAACAGAATTAAATGGTAACGGCAGGGTCGTAAGGGACATACCTTATGATGCTGCCTTATCTTTTGGTATAGAAAGTTTTGATAATGTACAAACTTCTAATGGCCGTATTGGAATTACTTTCTTAGATGAAAGTCAGGTAAGACTTACAGAGCATTCTGAACTTATTATAGATGAATTTATCTATGACCCTGACCCATCTAAATCTAAAATGTCTTTGCAATTTGCTAGTGGAACTGCACGTTTTATAACAGGTAAACTTGCAACAATAAATAAAGAAAATATTTTTATAGAAACTCCAAGTGCTACAGTAGGTATTCGTGGTACGGATTTTACAATTACAATAGATGAACTTGGTAGGTCTCTTATAATTTTATTACCTACTGATGAAGGATTACCAAGTGGAGAAATTGTAGTGTCTACAGCTATGGGTGAGGTTGTTTTAAATCAGCCCTATCAAGCTACTTCAGTATCTACATTTGAAAGTAAACCTGCTAAGCCTGTAATATTAGACATTACTACAGAATTAATAGATAATATGCTTATTGTTTCTCCTCCAAAAGAAGAAATAATACTCACAGAAGATTCTACTAATACTCAAACAAATAATATTTTAGATGTAGACTATTTAGAATTTGAAGACTTAGATGTAGATTATCTACAAGACAATGCATTAGAGTTTACTGAGTTAGATATAAATTATTTAGATGTAAATTTCTTAGAAGACTTATTAAATATAATAGAAGAAATAGATGAACTAGATGAAACGGAAAGTTTATTAAGAACAGCAATAAACTTGTCAGGTACTCAAGTTGGTTATGATGCTGAAACACAAATCAATACTTTCATAACTGACCAGTACATAACTTTTTACAGAAGTTTAGAGCATACTGTTAAATTAGATTTAGATAAAGCAGGAGCTTATACAGTCCTTTTAATACAAAATGGTAAAAGTACACAGATTGTAGTTAATGGTGGAGGTAGTTCTGTAATTAAAATTACTCAAGGGAGTTAAAATGAAAATAATAAAAAAATGGTGGGAAAAATTTCATAAGTTAATGAAATCATGTCGCATCCAAAAGGTCACTAAAAAATTTGTTGGGCCTGTAAAGAAGGATGGAACACCAGATAAAAGATATAAAATAAATAAATGAAGTGGTCGTGGCCTTTAATAATATTATTGGCTGTACCTTTATTATTTAATGTACCTTTATTAGAAACACTTAGACTTAAAACGTTTGACAGGCTTGTAGATGTACCGAACCCTACAGGGTATTTTACAATACTTAATATAACTGAAGAGTATATAGATAGTCAAGGGGGTTATCCCTTACCTAGAAAAACTTTAGCAGATATACATATTAAGTTACTACAAGAAGGAGCTATAGGAGTTGGGTGGGTAATGTTATTTCCCCATCCAGATAGACTTGATGGAGACACACAGTTTGCACAAGCTTTATCTTATTCTCCAAGTGTTATAGCTATGCCTGAAGTTCCTAACGGTATCTATCCGAAGACACATGGAACTGTAATCAAAGGGCCATACATAGAGCTACCTAAAGCTCAAGGCTTTTTACAAAACATAGACATCCTTAAAGACAACTCTAGTCAGGGAGCTGTCTCTGCACCTGTTGATGTAGATAATCTTGTTCGTCAAATACCACTAATACAACAAACACCAGATGGGTGGGTAGCTTCTTTTGGAACTGAAGTATTAAAGATATTAGGTGGAGGTAATACTTATCAAATAATTACCAATGAAAATGGTATAGAGATGATAAGAGTAAAAGGGTTAGAACCTATACCAACTGATAGTTATGGACGTAAATGGATTAGCTGGGTAGACACACCACAAACTACACTAGATAATTTAGACGTAGAAGGTAAGTTTGTTTTTGTAGGATTTACAGCTAAAGGTATATCAAATCAATTAGCAACTCCTGTTGGTTTATTAGAGCCTCATAAAATTCAAGCAGCTCTTGCTGAATCTATTTTATTAGACACACCACAGATACCAGATTATAGATTGTTTGTAGAACTTGTTCTATTATGTCTCTCAGGCTTTCTTATTGCTCTTGTAATAAATTATTTTGGTATGACCCTATCCCTACTATTGTCTACTAGTTTATTCGCAGGTGTAGCATCTCTAGGTTATTATTTTATTTCTATTGGTTATCTTATAGATGTTACCTGGAGTATGATAAGTATGACACTTTTATCATTACAACAATTTTATTTAAGATTTAGACAACAATATAGATTACGACAACAAATAAAGAAACAGTTTGAGCATTACCTTGACCCAAGACAAGTAGCTAGACTACAAAAAAATCCAGAGCTTTTAAAATTAGGTGGTGAAAGAAAAAGATGTACGATTATGTTTACTGATGTCAGAGGCTTTACAAGTCTATCAGAAAAGTTAGAGCCTGAAGAAGTTATAAAGATTATGAATAAGGCTTTGACTGTTCAAGCTGATGCCGTACAAAGAAATGGAGGGATGGTAGATAAATATATAGGTGATGCAATGATGGCCGTATGGAATGCTCCACTAGATGTAGACAATCAAGAACAACTTGCTATTGAAACAGCTCTTCAAATACAACACGACATGCAAGAAGCAGAGTTAGAAGTTGAAATTGGTATAGGGATAAATACAGGCATAGTCTGTGTAGGAAATATGGGGTCGGCTTCCAGGTTTGAATATAGTTGTTTAGGTGATGCTGTAAATTTAGCTGCTCGTTTGGAGTCTTCATGTAAGTCTGTTGGTAAAAATTTAGTCATAGGTGAAGAGACAATTAAGAATTATCATGGTCAATATACAGAATTAGACCCTATTTTTGTAAAAGGTAAGGAAAAAGAGGTGAAAATCTACACAATATAGTGTAAATGCTCTCTCGCTTACGGAGAGGCTCTCTAAGGCATTTTGTATGTTTTTGGACGTAAGGTATTACTTACTCTCAATTCGTTTAACCTGGGCTATCCTGTAAGGTCGATTTTCTTACAAAGCCTGAATTTCACTCTGTAAATAATTATGTAGAGGTTCAAGCTTAGCTTTTGCTCTTTGTAGTAAAACTTTTATAACTTGTCTGTCCATTGCAGCAAAAACTTCATCAACTTTTTCTACTGGAAACTCTGACACTTCGGACACAATCTTGCCGTCAGGTGTTAATAAAACTTTAAAACTTATAAGATTCCCTTCACTCCTCTGTTTTTTCTTTTTCATTTCTATTCCTTAATTCTGTAGTGCTAAAACTATGTCCCCTCTTGTTGTAATAAATTTCTATCTTTCTATCTTTACAAACTTGTCTACCTGTAAATACTTTATCTTTATACTCTTCGCCAATAATTCTTATATCAATAGGGAAAGTATAAAATATATCTTCTAGTTCATGCTCTCTATGATACACAACTATTTCATCTATCCACTTAACAGCTTTTAACTGTAGTTGTCTTTCAACTATATTTTGTAAAGGTTTATTTTTATCTGGTCTATCAGTTGAAGGGTCTATCTGTAATGCGACAATTAAATAATCACACACCGTCTTAGCCTCTTCAAACATTACTACGTGGCCTGCATGTAGTAGGTCAAATGCACCACAAGTAATTCCTACTTTAGATTTAATTTTAAAAAAGTCTCTCATTATCTTCTGATAAATCAGCAAATGTAATGTTAGTATGTCTTCCTCTTAATCCTGCTTTCATATAAGTAGTAGCTCTTCCTTCAAAAAAGTTTTGATGTTCTACTCCCATAACTTCATCTAACCAAGGCAAAGGATTTTCGTTTTGTTTATAATTTGGTTTTAAACCAAGTTGTAATAGTCTTCTATCTGCTATGTATCTATTATATTTATACATATCGTCTTTAGTTAAGCCTTGAATATCTCCCATCTCAAATACTAAATCTAAAAACTTGTCTTCTAGTTTTACCATTTCTCTACATATTTGATAAATTTCTTTTTTAAAATCATCTGTCCATATCTGTATGTTTTCCTGGATAAACTCTCTAAATAATTTAGTCATAGCCTCTACATGTAATGACTCATCACGAATAGAATATGTAACTATCTGACCCATACCTTTCATTTTTCCAAATCTAGGAAAGTTTAATAAGATTGCAAAGCTACTAAATAATTGTAGGCCTTCTGTAAAAGCCGAGTAAACTGCTAGGGTTTTAGCTATTGTTTTCTTATCAGACTTTAACGGTTTAAAATTACCAACATAATCATGCTTGTCAGACATTTCTTCATACTCAGCAAAAGCTTTGTATTCTATCTCAGGCATTCCTACTGTATCTAACAAAAGACTATATGCATCTTGATGTATAGACTCCATGTTTGCAAACGAAGACATCATCATTCTTGCTTCAGGTTTTTTAAATATAGGCATATATTTATCTATATATCCTGCTCCTACATCTACATCTGATTGGGTAAACAATCTAAATATTTGTGTAAGTAAATACTTTTCATTCTCTGACACATCTTGCCAGTCTTTTACATCATTGTGTAAAGGTACAGACTCAGGCATCCAATGCATTTGATTCTGTAATTTATAATAATCATACATCCAGGGATATTCAAAAGGTTTGTAATATTCCCTATCCATTAATAAACTCATTTTTTCCACTCCTTTGGTAAAGTTTCTTCACTATACCATTTAAAATTATTTTTTTCAGCCCATTCAGCATGGGTTCTTTTCGTTCCGTCCTTACGTTTCTTTGCCTGGGGCATAGGAGAGTATGGTTTTTGAAATAAAAAAACTAACTCAACATGTTTAGGTAATGACTTTCTTATCCAAACATATTTACTATACTCTGCATAGTCCCAGAATCTTCCTTTAGCTTCTAATAAGATAACTTTTCTTCCAATAGTTTTTACAAAATCAGGCTCATAAGTATGAGTAACTGTATATTGTATTACCTCAGATTTATGATGCTCCCATTTTTTAAGAATAGATTTATGTATATCATATTCCCATCTACTATCGTAGCCCTTAGGAACATTTTTTTGTTTAGGCCTAGCTTTTCTCGGCTTCCTCATTACGACTCCACCAAAACTTATTTAATCCTTCTAGTCTCTCATTAGCTTCATTCCATTTCTGAAATAGGCCATCAAGTGTATCAACAAGATTAGGATGGTCAGCTACTCCTACTGTATTTTTCATGTAAAGCTCTATCTCTACTTCAGCTTCTACTATCTTAGCTTCATATCTTCTTTGTAAAGCTTTATAAATTTCTACTTGCATTTTTCCTCCTTATCTAAATGCTTTGCCTTCAAACCAAGCTACTAAAGTTTTTCTACTTCCTTTAGTAACAGGCTTGACTCTGTGTAAAAGAAAAGAAGGAAATACTAATATTGTTCCTTTTGATTTAGTATCATGCTTTTCTAATCCATCATGTCTTAATTCAAAATCTCCACCTTCATATTCCCACCCATCACTTAGCTGTACGGTCATGCTTAACTTTCTATGATAAGCATTAGGTGTATCTAAAAAGGTATCTATATGCCAATCGTAATGGTCTCCTGGTGGTTCATATATTGTATATTGTATGTAAGACAAATAAGATACATCAAAACCAAAAGAAGTTCTGTTAGCTTCATTAGCAAAATTCCATAATCTACTAGATGTATAATTCCATAAATCAGTATGTCCCAGATTAGCAGCTTCTATAAACCCAGTCTGACTACTTCTAACCTTTGTTCTAACATCACGTTTAGCTTGTTCTCCTAATGTCGCATCTTCTATGTTTAAAGTATGTTCACATTGTTGTGCAATATAATCACATTCTTCAGAACTTAATGCGTTTGGAAATACTTTAAATGCTTCCATTATCTAACTCCATAAATATCATCTTTTTCTGTCCAAGTCATATAACCATAGCTTTGTAAAATGTCTACAGCTTTTATATCATCTATATGTTTATGTTCAATTTTGATAAACGTAGGTTTTATATCCCAAGTATAGTCTTCCAGAATATTCATTTCATGTCCTTCAACATCTATCTTAAGAAAATCTATAGTCTCTATTTGGTTTTCGTAGATAATAGTATCTAATCTTTTACAAGGTACTTCTATAATTTCATCTAAGTATTCTTCTTTACTCCAAGTTTCATACTCAAATATCCTACCACCTTTATGGTTTTCATCTACAATAGAAGACATTCCTCGTATAGCTTTATCAGGATAATTTTGTTTTGATAATCCTATTTTAATCATACCGTCATAATCTGACACAGCACAATTTAAAGTAACTATATTATTGTAGTCTTCCATAACCCTATTCATATTTTTAAAAGCTTTAGGGTTAGGTTCTATCATAATTCCATGCCACCCTCTATCGGCTAAAGGTTGGCAAGTATCAAAATCACACGTTCCTATTTCTATAAATGTTTCTATCCTTCGCAAGCTACACACTCCACTTCATCTAATTTAATTCTAGGTACTTTTATATTTACATTCTCTACATTTCTTGCAGCATTAGACCTAAAGTAATATAAAGATTTAAGTTTATTCATTCCATACCAATGCACATCATTTACATACTGCATATAATCATCATGTACTTCTTGGCTTTCTGTTGTCTTTGGTAAAGTAAAAAATAAATTTACTGATTGTGCTTGACATATATACTTCTGTCTTTGATAAGCATGTTCAACAATCCATATTTGATTTATCTCATTAGCTGTTTTAAAAATATCTTTTTCTTTATCTGTAAGAACATCTAAATGTTGTACACTTCCTTCTTGTGCAATAATACTTTTCCAAATCTCTTCTAACTTTTTTCCTTTGATTTTTTTATCTTCAAATATTTTTGATAGATATTTGTTTTTAACTTGATAAGACCCTGATAAAGTTTTATGGGTATATGCGTTAGCACGATAAGGCTCAATAGAAGGACTAGTGCCACTACAAATAATACCAGAGCTAGCATTAGGAGCAACAGCAAGAAGGTTAGCATTACGAAGCTCCCTACCATGTAAGTCAGGACATTCGCCACGTACTTCACAAAGCCACCTAGAAGCTTCTTGAGCCGAGGATTTAATGTGGTTAAAGGCTTTATGATTGAATCCTGTAGCGAAGATACTTTCAAAAGAAATGTTTTTTGACTGGAGGTAAGCATGGAAACCCATTGCTCCCAAGCCCAAAGACCGTTCTCTGTAAGCAGAGTAAGCAGATTTAAGAAAACCTTCTTTCCCTTCTTTGATATATTTTTTAAAACGTTTAAAATTTGCAACATAACCTCCTAAATTTGTTGTGTCGATAGCATTCTCTATATAGTGTTCAATAACATTATCTAACATTGTTATTAAGTCTGCAATAAAAAAAGAATCTTGAGACCATTCATCAAAGTATTCTAAATTAACACTTGATAAACAACATACTGCTGTCCTTTCTTCATCTGTTGGTAGAGTAATCTCTGAACATAAATTACTCTGATTTATTTTTAATCCTAATTCTTTTTGAGCTTCAGGCATATTGTCATTACATGTATCTATATTAATCATGTAAGGCTCTCCTGTCTCAGCCCTGGCATTTAACATTTGCCACCATAAGTCTCTGGCCTTTATAGTCTTAACTGCTTCTTTTGTTTTAGGGTCTATTAATCTCCAGTCATCATCATTCTTTACAGCATTAAGATAATCGTTTGTTAAGTTTACTCCGTTATGTAAGTTAAGAGATTTTCTATTTATATCTCCACCACTTTCTTTTCTTATGTTTATAAACTCTTCTATCTCAGGATGGGATATATCCATATAAGCAGCATAACTTCCACGTCTTGTAGTGCCTTGATTAAAGGCAAGCATTTGTGAGTCTACTACATGGATGAAGGGAATACTTCCAGTAGAACGAGAGCCATGAGTAGTAGATATGCCGTTACTCCTAACATCCCCCCAATATCCACCAATCCCTCCACCTGAACTTGCGAGCCAAATATTCTCATCATAATGAGCAGACAAACCATCCCTACTATCAGGTACATAATTAAGAAAACAACTGATAGGAAGCCCACGTGTCGTTCCCCCGTTACTAAGAATAGGAGTGCTGAACATGAACCAACGAGAGGAACTATAAGTGTAAAGTCTTTGAGCCAACTCAAAATCTGTTTCACCTTTGTATGTTGCTCCGAAGACGGAGGCTCTTGCGAATGCTTCTTGTGCATGTGTTTCATTATCCCATAAATATCTATCTTTTAAAGTATCTAGACTAAATTTATCAAACTCTTTTTCTTTATCATAATCTATTGTAATACCTAAATAAGGTTTCTTACCTACTTTATCCTCTATCATTGTTCTTTCCCTTTTATAATTACTAGCATGCTATCGTGCATTGCTCCCCTGTTATCTACTTTCCTTACGTTTCCGTCTCTGTCTACACCTTCAAACTTTATTCTACCTTGTACAAATCTAATTTCACTTGCGTTAGGTTTAATGTACTGATGAAATAAAACAGAGCTTGTACTTACAGGCAACAACAATACACTTAGCTTTCCTTTTAAAGATTCTGTTATAGCTTTCTTTACAAAAGCATTTTTAAGTTTCTTTCCATACGGAGGATTTACAAAGTTTCTTTCTCCCCATTCAATTTCTAACCCATCAAATTGTGCATTTATAGGGCAAGGGTCAAAGTCAAAATTAAATTCTTTATCTAACGTTTTATAAAAACTATCAGGTGTTTTCCAATCATTATAATTTTTTCTGTTTAGATACGGAGTTCCTCTCGTCATTTAACCTCTCAATGTATATAGCTATGATTGCGTAATGTATTATTTTAAATAGCTCTTTTTCTTTATCATCTTTCTTACCACATCGCATGGCATACTTCATTATATTACCAATACAAAAACCTTCTCCGTGTCCTGCATCAATAATCATATCTGTTGCTTGATACTTACCTTTACCATAATGTAATCCATAAGTATCAGCGATGTAATTATCTACTTCTTCAAGGATTGCATGTTCATTAAACTTATCTGCCATTAGAATTGTATTCCTGTATTAACACCAGAACCTGACGTAGGCTTTTGTTTTTCTAAAAGCATAGTATAGTCTATATCTTCTAACCTATAACCTTTCTTAACTAATACTTTAAGTTTTTTCTGAACCCATTTTAAAGTCCAAACTGATAAATGCATTGTCTTTTGATGAAAGTAATGAGTTTGTTTTGGTATCATAGTCATCATATCTTTCTTAACCTCACTATCAACTATAGGTTTCATAGTGTTTCGTTCTTCTTCAGATAAACATTCAAATCTTATCCAGTCATACAACAACTGATAGCTTTTCTTTCTTAATTGTTTAACTGTTTTTGCATTCATATTATAGAAGAATCATAGTTCTTTACTAATTTCCAATAGCTTAAAAGACTGTTAAACATTTCTATATGTTTGATATGAGACTCTTCCTCCCATATATGTCCTAGTGCTAAACCTGTCTGTTGTCTGTCAACAAAAATAGATACACGTTGAGGTTTATCAAAGCCACAGCCTTGTGCATATGCAGACAACTGCATTCCATGCTCATCAAAAACTAAACGTGCTGGGTCTTTACCTTCTAATCCATCTTTAGTCTTAAAGTCTACAAAGATACCTGACTTAGAATATAAATCTATCTTACCACCATAGCCTAACTCAGAGCAAAAAGAATCCTCTGCTATCCATTCTTCTCCTGGGTAATGTTTGTCCAGGATTTTTCGTACAGCTTTATAAGATTTATTATTTGATTTACCTTCAAATCCTCTTTCAATAAGAGCATGTATCTTAGTACCCTGGGCTGCTGCTGTTTGGCCTATGTCTCTTTGAGCAGTCTTACATCTATAAATAAAGTCTTCATTAGACTCTTCTTCTCCTTGTTCTAATTCAATAGAAGCTTCAAGAGCTTTATTTATTTTCCAGTTTTCTAAGGAAGGTTTTGCTACAATATTAAGAACCGTAGTTACAGAAGGTACTAGCCCTTCTTTCTTAGCATCTCTTAACGTTGTGTTTCTTTCTTTGCCGTTAGCACCTATAATGGTGTAAGCTGGCGAACCCTCTCTATCATACCAATGTCCAGCTTCTGACGTGAACTTATTATTATACACTTGGGATTTGGATTTGTCGATAGACTCTTCATTTTTTGTTGACATTTTTTCGTTCCTTTTCTAATTCTTCCTTGAATGCTTTGATAACATCTCCAGAAAATAACTTTTGAAGACTAACTAAATACATTCTACTTGCATTGTGGTCTCCTCCTGCGACAGTCTTGAAACTATCTAATTCGTTTACAATCAACCTTAACATGTTGGTGTCAAAAACAATAGTGCAAAATTCTTTATCTCCTACACATAAATTATGAAACCAATAATCTGATTCCGTTGCTCGTATTCCTGAGGGTTTACCCCAGCATTCATACTCAATGCAAATGTTTCCTGTTTCCATCCAACGTCCACGTTCAGATTTAACTTCTATTTTTTTATTTTCTAACATGTCTCTGATTTTGTCCTCTCTAATCTCTCCGTATTGTAAATCTAAGTCATATTTCTTTCTGTCGTCTTTAATGGGTTTCACTCCAGTTCCCTCCTACTTTATACTCTCCGTCCAATGGACATCGCATATCATAATAATCAGCAGTATTTTTTATTGCTTTAACCCCCATCTCCCCTACAAAATCTGCTGTCTTTTCTAAGGTTTCTATCTGCCACTCGTCATGTACGTTAGCTACTATTTTATACTGTATAGTATTTAAGTTTAATAAACTAACTAACTCAACTAAAGCTCTCTTCATAACTACAGCTCCACCACATTGTAATAATGTATTTAAAGCAGCATGTTTATGACGTAATTTTATTTTCCTACCGTCCAACCCTTTTAAGAATCCTTTCCTCGTTGCTGATTCAACTCTTCTTTTAAGATTGTTAAATGATGGAAGACTATTGAGAAAAGACTCTCGCATTCTTTTGCCTTGCTCTCTAGTTCCTCCAATGATTTTTCCAATCTTTTCATCTCCTGCTCCGTATATGAGGGCATATATGAAAGTTTTTGCCTGGTCTCTTGATTCAAGGCCAGCAAGGTCTTGGTTAGTTTTGTGAATGTCTCCATGTAATATTTCATTGATGTACTCCTGGTCTGCCATATAGTGTGCTAATATTCTTAATTCTAATTGACTTGCATCTATACCTACAAGTTTATTACCGTCCTCTACTGTCCAACATTCACGACATGCTTTGCCATAAACATTATGTATGCTTGGGACTTGTGCCATATTAGGACTGTTGTGTGTCATTCGTCCAGTAATAGCACCATTAGATACGACTCCACCATGAACTCTTCCATCATCTTCAACAGCATCTACCCATGATTGGATTTGTGCTATACGTTTTTGTAATAGAAGAAACTCAGCTATTAAGTTAGCTTCGTGGATATGGTCTATTTTTTTTAAAGTCTTTTCATCAACTATTGGCTGGCCTGTAGGTGTAAATCTTTCAGGCTTCCAACCAAAGTCAATTAAGTATTCTCCAATTTGTTTTCTACTTCCTAGATTAAATTCTACTAATTGTTTTCTTATAAATTTATAGTCCTTTGGCATGGGTACATCTTTAAACTTTTCTAATAAATTATTGTACTCATGCTCAGTCAGTCCTTGTTTAGATAATGTTCCATCTTTTTTTAAACGTGGGACAATCTCTTTCACATCTACCCACTTAGGTTTAAATGTTTCATGTACTTCTTCTTCAACTTCTTTCCGTCTTTCAACTAGTGTACTTAATAAAGCCATCGCCATAAACATATCGAACTTGAAGCCGTCTTTACGTTGCTTGGCTATGATTTTAAAAACAGCATGTTCTAAATCTAAAGACTCTTGAGAAAATCCTTTGACGTGTTGTTGTAAATGATTATAAAGTTTTTTATTTAACTCTACATCTTTAATACAATAGTCCAACATTTCTTGACTATACTCAGTAAAATCTGAAGGTGGTTCTCCTTTGTTTTGTCCAAGTAAAAATCCCCAGTTCTTTAGGCTGTGTCCTTTTTCTTTATTAGGATTGATTAGCCTGGACACTACCAAAGTATCTATTATCTTTTTGTCATATAAATCAACACCATATAATTCTTTAATTACAGGTATGTCAAAGCCAAGTATATTGTGGCCTATCAAAGTGTGTGCAGTTTTTAAAAATTCTATACCTTGTTCTATTTTATCTGGAGGGAAAGTGTGAATGGTGTGGTCTTCATCTATTGCTACTATACACCATATCTTAGTAGCCTTGAGGTCATCAGTCTCAATATCAAAAACTAATTTCACAATAATAACTCCTCATTACCTGGCTCTAAATCTGATAGGTCTTGTTCTGAAAGCCGTCCAGTTTCCACATCATATATAAGATTTGTAGCTAAGCCTACGTCCCCTGTATATCTTGACTTTAGTATTCTTAATCTTGTTGTCCTGGACACCAGCTCATCATCGCTTTGTTGATTTCTTTCAAGAGCAATTACACAATCAGATAACTGAGCAATACTATTAGAGCCTCTAAGATGTGATAAAGAAACTTCTATACCGTTCTCATGTCCTTTGTTACCATCTACTCTTCTCAAGTGTGAGACTAAGATGATGCCAGCACCTGTTTCTTCAACCATACTTCTAAGTCTAGTCATAATATTGTCTATACCTCTTCTCTCGTCTCCTTCTCCTATTGCTGACACTAGCATATGAAGGTGGTCTACAACTACCCACTTACAATCGCAACCTATAATTAAATATCTAAGTTTTGAAAATATAGACTCAATATCATTAGACCCAAAGTGAGCATGGACAAATACTCTATCCGTGTCAAAAGTTCTATCATACATTTCCTCCAATGTTTTTCTATCAAACTTATCTCTTATCTGGTCTATATAAATCCTGGCATTTGCTTCTATGGATAATACACCGTCTACTGTTCTTCTCCAGTCTTCCTCAAGGGCTATAATACCTACGTTGTCTGTTGTCTGTCTTATCAGCCAATGCTCTAACTCTCTAGTAACAGATGACTTACCTAATCCTGTGCCTCCTGTAAGAGTGAGAAGTTCTCCTTGTCTTAGACCATACAATTTATTATTAAGTCCTTGCCAAGGATAAGGTACACATTCTTTCTTTTCTCTTTGAAAGAATTGTTCTTTCTTATCTCTTACTCTAATGATACCAGATGGAGTAAAGACCTGTGAATCCCACCAAGACCTTACAAACTGTTCAAACTTTTTCTGCTTGAGCATATCGTTAGCATCTTTAAATCCATTTGGCAGGGTCATTATCTTTGCCTTACCTGGTTTTAAAATAGAAGCTACTTGTTTAGATGCTTTTACTCCAGCCGTATCTCCATCAAAACAAATAACAATATTATCAAAGCTCTCTACATATTCTAAGTTCTCTTTAATATCTTTGACTGCTGATGATGCTCCTCGCTTTATAGATACACATGCCCACTTAGAACCCATTAGTTCATAAGCAGACATGGCATCAACTTCCCCTTCAGTAATGGTTAAAAATTTACCACCTTCCTTAAACAAATGCTGGCCAAATAACCCAGTCTCTTGTATCTGGCCTTGGCATTTGAATATTTTATCTCTGGTATATCTTATCTTATTAGCAGTTAGCTCATGCTTTATATAATAAGGGTAAACATGTTGAGCTATCTCTCCATTACTATCATATACAACTTTTACTCCGTACTTCTTGGCTGTCTCTGAACTTATAGCTCTGTCTTTTATTGAGCCATAAGAACTACCGTGTACGTTTAATAAAGGGGACGTTTTTGGTTCTGGTGTATAAAACTCATCTGTATCTGTATCAAACTTAGGGAAAAATTTGTCGCAACTAAAACATTTTGCTGAGCCATCTTTATTAACTGATACTGCATCTGAGCTTCCACAATCAGGGCAGGGTAGATGGTACTTTTCAAATTTACTTTGTTCTTTCATTGTGTCTCCAAATTGGTGTTGAGACAAGAGATGGAGAACAAATATACACTACGATATAACTTACCCCAACACCGTGCTACTTTTGTGGAGTAGCCAACCATATCTATTATTCTTCTTCAGATTGTTCTGGAGCTTCTATTAAGCTCTCAGGTGCAGATGCACATATGTCCTCTAAAGATTTACGATGTACAACATTAGCTATTTGTAATGCTTCTCTCAAAATTTCTAGTGTAGAAACTTTTCGTACTAATACTTCTGCACTCAGTCTTGCATCTGCATTCTTGATAGCATTAGTATCATGCTGTGTAGTACCTTCTTTGGTTTCGATTTTAACTAACATTAAAACTCCTCGCCACCTTCTACTGAACCTAACTCATCTCCGTCTCCACTTCGATATTGTACCAGGTCTACAACCTGTACGGCCTGTAGGTCTAAACCTTTAAAGTCTCCGTACTTGTTCGTAGTTTCCCACTCAGCATACTGTACTTTGACATCGCTTCCGTTACCTACAACTTCGTCCATAGGTACTTTGTCTTTGTCAAATAGTTTAGGGGCTGGTCTTGTACGACCTTCAGCACCATTTACTTTTCTTTTGATTGTAATTGCTCTACCGACAACCTCTTCATTCACAGTTAGTTCCTTAACTTTAAAACCACGTGCTTGGAAATCATCTGCAATTTTATCATCAACAACCAGGTCTACTGTATAGACAGGTTCAAACGTTGTGTTCGGACTTGTTATACTAGCCCAATAAGCTTTACCACTTACAACTGCCATATTTTTTCTCCTTAATATATACTTGATTAAAACATAACTACAAATTTAACGCAAGTATTAAATCGTTAAACTTGTTTTCGTCTTCCTCGAAGACAGAAACTTTAAATGTATTTTTATGTGCTTTATCTCCTTGAAGATACTCCACCATGTAACTGTTAATACCATGTTCTGTATTACAAAACTTTCTGTATTGTTCATAAGTCATTTCTCTTGATACTAATACAGCCTTATCTTTAGCCATCAATCTTACCACCGTTCAAAGGTTTCCAATCTAATGGGACATCTGGGTCTCCATATATAGCTTCAGCCATATCTTTTATACTAGTAGTAACTATTAAATTCTCTGGGTCAGGAAGCTCTTCGTTGTTATAAAGATGTACAAAGAGTTCAACTGATATAACTTTAACGTTAGGTTCTTCATTGCCTTCATATTTAGGGCATAGATATAATTGTCCTACCATCTAATATCCTTGGGTCATGTGGACGTAACAGTTATCCTCTACGTCCTTCCAATAGTTTTCTTCTAACAGACGACCACATATACATCTGTCGTCATCTTCAATAAAATGAGGGTGAGGCATTCCAGGATAGGTCTGCAACTTGTTTACCTGGCTATCTGAGCTTGCACTTATACGTGGATTATTTTTCTTAGTACCTTCCACAACCTCTTGAAGTACCTCAAAGCTTTTTTCAGCTTTCCCTCCAGATGATAAGCCTCTTTCAGTAGGGTTCAAACCTACTGGAGTAAGGGTGTTTAAATGACTAACTCGCTTTTTTTCTGTCATACTTATCTTCCTTTAGCTTTGTCCAACTCAATTTCTTGTATTAGACAAAATAGTGTGAGTAAAATTTATGGCCACTTCCTGTTGGTAAATCCTAAGACGGTCAGGCTGTTTCAAGAACTGATTAATTACTGCCACTCTGAAATCTCACTCACTAAAATTATTCTACATTAATCCTAAAAGGAAGTCTACAGTCTCTTCCTTCAGGCTCTACAATTATAACACTATCAAGCAAATACTTTTCTAATGCTTCATATAATCTTCTACTTGTATCTCCTGTTCCATTAGTGAATACCATGTTTTCTATCTGGCCTTCAATAACATCATAGTTTAATACAACACTTGTTGACTTAGAAAATTCTAGTCTACGTATATATCTGTTAAGGTCTACACTTCTGTCCCTACTAGGACATGCGTAAACAACAGGTGTCTCTTCTTCCACTACTTCTGGTACGTCTGGAGCTGATGGTATAATTGGGGGGTCTTCCACCAGCTCCTCTATCTTCTCCTCCGTACCTTCCTCTATAATTTCTTCTTCTTCTATAACCTCATTGGCTACAACTGACCTGGCTATATGTTCAGCTAATACTATTTCATCTTTTATCCAGTTATCAACTGCAACTAACCTGTCGTAATTGTCTTCTATCTCGTTGGTATTTGTAGTTATCCTTTCATTAAGTATATTTATACCATCTCGATAGACCTGCATAAGTAATACCATTTTCTGCCTAGAGTTTTCTATCTCTGTAACTTCTTGTTGTAGCTGATTATATTTTTCATCTAACATATTCAACTCATTCTCTAAATACTTTCTGTCCTGTTCAATTAGATTAAAACTAACTATCAGTCCAAAACTTAATCCGACTAGTAGCAATACTGCAACTAACGACATAGCATATTGTTTAAAAATATTCATTTTCTTCTCCTTTTATTTCTCATTTCGTCTACCATTAACGTACTTTCCCAGGCAAACCAGCCTGCTCCTATTAACAGTAAAAACCCAATGATATTATTAAGTATCTCTTCCACACTCAATCCTTTTAACCTGGAAAGCCCAGCACCAATGTCCATTATCTAAGTCTAATAAGATGTTCCTGTCTTTAACAAAGTTCCAATGTATAGTAGGTACATCTTCTCCATACTTCGTCCCTGGCTCTACTATTGTTATACCCTTGACTGTAGCTTCCTTGTAAGGCTCATTGCCCCATGCTCCAGCCCACATTACTTTATCTCCTTCGTATAAAAAGTTTTCTCTTACTTCGTCCATCTTTTCTCCTAACATATTTACGTGTCTCATTATCTTACCCTCACTTTATCATTAGCTCTACAGTCCTTTATAAAATCAATACAATCGTCCATGCATTCTCTAAAGTGTCTTGTCCTATACTCGCCTGGAGTATCTTCATCTGCTTGACAAACCATCTCACTAAGTAAGTTGACTGCTTTATCTAATTTAGTTCTATAATCAATTAATAATTGTTTTTCTATACTCATTTACCTTGTCCTCTATATCTTTTGTAGCTACGTTTTTTATTCTTATTCATCGTGGCCATTGCACACTTGATACGTCTGCCTCGTCCACCTACACCCTGTGATGTAGCTTTCCTCACATGGTCTATTGTAATTATTTGTTTAGCTTTTCTCATTCTACTAAATACCTAAAGTGAGCTGGCATCTTTTCTTTTTGATAATCGTCTGCCATCTTGTTTAAGTCTGCACCTGACATACTATCTGCTGTCTTGTGAACAAACCATTCTATGACTAGTTGTAAGATAGGATATTCTTCTCCAGCATCTTCGTAACCCTCAACGTATGACATTACATGCTCAAGCAAATCATCTTTTAAATCATCTCGCATACCGTCTAGTCCTGGTATATGTCTAAGGCTTTCTTGCACTAGCTCAAGCCTGTCTTCTAAAAATCTTGTGTGTCCTTCGTGGCTCATTATCCGTTACCGTCCTGGTCTTCTGTTAAATCATTCATGTCTTTGTCAAAAAACCTAAGTTCTTCAGGCCACTTCCAATCTACTTCTACATGGTCTCCGTTGTCAATCTCATGTGTCGTGCCGTCTTTCATCTGTAGATAAAGTGTTCCCCACTTGCACCAATGATATTCAATATCATCATAATCAATATCAAGGTGGCTTAAATCAAGCCTATATGCCTGTATATATTCAGCTTCTACTGTTATAGCTCTACTCATCTAATTTTCCTTAAGTCTTTTTACACATTGACATAATTTTTTTACCTGGTCAAGTGTGTACCATTCTTTATTAAAAATTCTAATACTCACTCCGTCTTCAACTACGTAAAAGTGATTTCTCACTCCGTCCAAATTTGGCCATTGGTCAGTCATTATTTGTTTATCGCCTATCTGTTCTATAAAAGCTCTCATACGTTATCTCCTACTATAAATTTATTACAATAATAAAATTCTTTATCAATTTTTTTTATGTATTGAATTTGTTTTTCTGTAAAAATATTATGAAAAGTTAATGGTGTATCATTCGCTTTTCTTTTTGAATGTTTAATAATATTTTTTATTTGTGCTTTTTCTTTATCAGTCATCTCAACAAATCCCCTAAATCCCTTAAGGTCATTTCCTTTAATGTTTCATAGTCTTTTTCTGTTGCTTTTCCGTCTAACACTTTGTCTAGTGCCTGGAGCTGTTTGAGTGTAAACTCTTTGATATTTGTTACGTCTACCGTCTTGTGAAATTCTGGTAGGATTGTTTCTTTGCTAGCCTCTGACATATCTTTTCCTATTGTTATCATCTAAATTAGTATCAATATCGCATACATACCATTGATGTTTTACAATATCATTGGTTTTATTTTGTAAATCAGATATTAAATCTTCTTTAGCTTTAGCTATAGCTTCGTTCCTATCTTTAGCTTTTACTTTATATTCGTATGCACAATTTGTTGTTAAATATATTGCATATTTGTTATGTGTATCTGCCATCTTTTAATCCACCATATATAAAAACACCAACACTAAAACTAATGCTGGTGTCTTTGTGTAGAGATGATATTTTACAGGGTTATTTTCTACCCATTGTTCAAATTTTCTAAATGTATTCATAGTGTTTTTTACCTCTATATAATTTGTATAGTCTAAATATAGTACATAGTTTTTATATTTGTCAATAGTATTTTAAAAAATAATTAAAATAAATTTATTAGTATCTATTAAACCTTGACATAGTATTTATAATCTTTAATATCTATATAATCTATATAGTGCCTGGTAAACTTAACTATTAAATTCGATACTCTCCAGGTACTGTATAGATTTGTAAACAATAATCCTTTCTGCTATAATTAATTTATGGAAAAAATAAAACAAATAACACAAATAAAAAATAAGATTAAAAATAGAGAACAGCTAAATAAAAAATTTGGAAGTTCTGTATATCCTGCAACTGAAATTGCTAATCTTAAAAAAGAACTTAAAAGATTATTAAATAAATAATCTAAATTTCAACATCTAAAAATTAGATTTAAAAATCAGATGTAATTTTTAACATCTAAAAATCAGATGTAATTTTTTTATCAAATATACTTGACATTTATTTTTCTTTAGTTCAAAGTAAAAGCATAAACTAAAAGAGCTTGGAGGCTCATACACTATGAAAAATAAAAATACAGCTTTGCATACAGCTTACGATGTACTAAAAACTTATATAGGAAATGTTCCACATGTCTGGAATAAAGACGGTAAAAGAAATAAAGATGTTACAACTGAAAGAGATTTTTTTGTTTCTAAAACTGGTTTTATGATAGTCCATGAAAGAAGCAATCCTAGAGATAAAGCTAATGAAGATGCATTAGAAAGAATGCTAGATGATAAACCTAAAGACTATGGAATATATGGTAAAGGTATTTGGTGGAATTTAGAAAACGGTTACAGAGTTTCTATTCAATTTGGTAAAAATAATTACTGTCATAATTATTCATCAATATATAAAGGCCATGAAGTTCCTTTTGATTATGTTGTTAAAAGACATGAAGACAGTACAGAAGATGAAAGACTTACATACTCCATTGATGCAGAAGTATTAATACAAAAGCCCAACGGAAAATGGCTTGAGCCATGTACCAAAGGTGGCAAGCATCGTTATTTCCAAAACTATAACGGTGTTTCAGATGTCCTGGCTATTCTTAATTATGCTAATAGTCTTGAGCCTAATAATTATGGAAGAGTTGCTAAAAAATAATTTTATTATTTAGTTGCAAGTAAAAAATAATTTAGGTTATAATAACTACATATTAACTAAAGAGCTTGGAGGCTCATACACTATGAAAGATAATATATTAAACGTAAAGGTTAACAATTTAACCAACAGCAACGGCAACAAGGTAGCCAATCAGTTTATAATAAAGACTGACAAAGGCGAATTTTTCCAGAGCTACGGCACAATAATAGCAGGCTACACAAAGGACGGCCTGGTTTTTGATGCTGATTACTGGAATTACTCCAGGACTACCAGCAGGCATAGAAATAACTTTACTGGCTTAGATACTCCAGAGACTAAGAAGAGAATAAAAGCAGGGGACATAAAGCTAACAAAGTTAAACCCTGAAAACCATTACGCAGGGTATGGCTATTAACTAAAGCTGTCCTAAAATCCCCCTTAAGCCCTGGCTAATTGCTGGGGCTTTTTCTTTTTAGTTGCAAGTAAAATGAAAATCAGGTTATAATGGTCATATATTAACTAAAAGAGCTTGGAGGCTCATACACTATGAAAGATAATATATTAACTGAGAACGATAACAAAAGCCTGGAGCATTGCTCCTGGAATGCACAGCATAAAGCAGACATGCTAGCTGGTAAAGAAGAAAGAAAGGACAGTTTTATTAGAATGGTTGACGACTTTGAAAACCTATTTGAAGAAGCTGTAACTATGAAGCGATTTATTGGCGATAGTATATATAGAGATATAGACGAGCTTAAATATGAATTTGGGGCTTGGTGTAACTTTGTAGCTACTAAAGTCGATGAGAATAAAAGAGCTGGTACATATTCAATATATCAATATAAAGCTAAGCAAGATATTTTCTACGAAGTGGCAAGAATGGAACATAAACCAGGCTTGGAAAAACTCAGAGCTATTACTCATAAATACGATATGTGGCATCACAGTTAAGCCATATAATCCCCCTGGAAGCCCTGGCTAAATGCTGGGGCTTTTTTTTAGTCTACACGATCTAAAAGTCTGTACGATCTAACAGGCCAAAAAAAACCCCAGGTAAACTGGGGCTTCTTGGTTAGTTGTAGTTTATAAAGGTTTAGTTCTTTCAGAATATCCAGCTTCTTCTAAAGCCATGTTTATTCTCATGTCTACCTTTATTTTTAGGGTCTCTCTATTCTTCGCCCAAACATCTCCAATGGCCTGACCTTCATAGCTACAATACTCATTAAAGATAGGACACATATAAAAGATAAATCCTTTATATTGGTAGAGCTTTTTAAAATGCCCTGGGTTTAACAATACATCTTCACCAGAAATAGTTCTGATGGGTTCTTTTATACTCTGTTCCAGGAGTTTATATTTATTATCCATAGCCCTACAACGTACCAGCTAGAAAGATGTTACAAATTAATTAAAAAAAATTCGCCAACTTAACAGCCCCCAGGCCATGAGGTGTTTTCTTATGGTGTTAACTTAGGCTGGTTAGCTATTAATAACTATGTAAGCCCTGGAAGACTGGGAAGCTCTGAGAAGCTTCAGGAGGTCTTGAGGGTTTACGTCTTGGCTCATTAAGTATCTTGCAGGCTTGTTAACCTTGAGAGAGACACCAGGAAGACTTGAGAGACTTCAGAGCATAAAAAGTCTTGATGGTTTTTATAGGCTGGTAGGGTGGGCAGGTGGCCAGGGGTAGTGCCGTGTATATATTATAGTGGTCAAATATTTTTAGCAACTTTTCGGTGTTAAGTAGGACTAAAAAAATCGCCCCCAACCGTGCATGAGGTGAGTGTTGGTTTGGATGTCCTGGTAGACTATATAGACCCCCATCGGACACAACCTCATTATACAGTTGAGATTGTGTTTTGTCAACAGATATTTTAAAAAACTTGACAGATTTCACAGGGGCATCTATAATATAACACATGACTGCTTTAACTACAAGAAAACTTACAGACAAACAGGAAAAATTCCTGGAACATCTAGTGGACACAAAAGGTAATTTAAAGCTTTCAGCCGAACTTGCAGGGTATCGAGGAAATCACTATCAAGTAATACAAAGTCTTAAAGAGGAAATAATTGATTTAGCCTCTAACGTACTTGCAAGGGAAGCACCTTCGGCAGCTTTTAAGCTTGTCGAGATTATGCACAGCGATGAAGCCGTGCCTCAAGCCAATGTAAAATTACAGGCTGCACAAACTCTACTAGATAGAGTAGGTGTTATTAAAAAAGAAAAACTTGACGTTAATCACAATGTTACAGGAGGGATTTTTATTCTTCCTAAGAAAGAAACTATAAATTTGTCGGCAGAAGACGTTGAGTATGAAGACTTATCTGACTGAAATATGGGAATTTTGTAAAGCTTATCCAGGATGGGCTTTGGCTTTTTTCCTGTGTGGATGGTTTATTGGGTCTACAATTAAATATTTATTTACAATATAATGGAAGATAGAGTTTACGCAACGCAATTCCTGGACGATGACCCAAGAGTTGTACTAGGACCTTTCATTCAAACTAAAACTTACAAAGAAGCACAGACTGTAGCAGAACATTATGGTCTTGTAATTGTTGGAGAAGTTACAGACTTTGTGCCTAAAGAGGAAATAATACTACACTAATGTCAAAAAAGAAATCAAGAGTAAACGAAGCAGGAAACTATACTAAGCCAAGCCTAAGAAAAAGAATATTTCAGCGAATAAAAGCTGGAACTAAAGGTGGTAAAGCTGGTCAATGGTCAGCTCGTAAAGCTCAGATGTTAGCTAAAGCTTATAAAAAAGCAGGTGGAGGCTATAAATAACAATGAAGAAGTCTCAACTATCTTTAAAGAAGTGGGGTAGACAAAAGTGGAGAACCTCAGATGGTAAACCAAGCAAAGGTAAAAAAAGATATTTACCTGATGCAGCTTGGAAAGCTTTAAGTGCTGCTGAAAAAAGAGCAACTAATAGAGCAAAAGCAGCAGGCAATAAAAAAGGTAAGCAGTTTGTAAAACAACCTAAGAAAATTGCAAGAAAAACCAGAGCATACAGGAAATAATGGCTAAGAAAAAAGACCCAAGATTAAAGAAAGCAGGTGTAGCAGGATATAATAAACCAAAACGTACCCCTAACCATAAAACTAAATCACATGTAGTTGTCGCAAAAGTTGGCGATAAAATAAAAACTATTAGATTTGGACAGCAAGGTG
>VTLG01007041.1_pt1 | contig 29919 bp, 45 predicted proteins | sample 4694571 | NCBI WGS metagenome assembly VTLG01 (sample SAMN12604809, study PRJNA352737) | marine metagenome | biome: ENVO:00000447; feature: ENVO:00000209|ENVO:00000569|ENVO:01000036; material: ENVO:00002151; isolation source: viral sequences binned using virsorter ...
GCTCTGCATAATAAGGCAGCCAATAAAAATTAAATAAATTGTTTACAGGCGACGCACCTATAGGAAACACTAGCTGACATTCCCCAAAATTATAATCTATAGCACTTGTAACTGACGGTATATCTGATAAGTGACTAAACCTTAGAAACGTGCTTTCATCTGATTGTGTTACACCACCGTAAGCAGGTACAGTATAATATTCCCCGTAACCAAAAGTAAAAGCTGTATTTTTATAAAATATTCTAGGTAAATTTTCAAATGATTCTGTTTCTGTAGCTTCATCATTTGCTGTAAAAATTGCAGGTGTAATGAAATCACTAAACTGTTCAAATAAAGGTTTTATAACTGTAGCTGCAAAAGGCTCTGCTACTATCTCATCTGTACCTTCTAAAATTGTATATGCTTCTGCACTAAATTCTTTACTACCGTATAAAAAGCCATTAGTAGATTTTTTATATAAACCAAAAACATAGTCATCTTCATCTTCTTCAAATTTAAATATAGTATTCTTATTCAAGTCTGTTAAAGGTGTCAGCTTCATTTCTGAAACATCTACTTTGTCTGTCCAGTCATGTTGTATTCCTCTACTTGCTAAATTAGTACCTGCTGTATTTACATTAAACACATCTTCGTATGGTTCTATTAGTAAGTTATTTGGATTATCAGGATCAGGTAAACTAATTAAATTAAACATAGTAAATAAACCCTTCAAGAAATCCCATTGTTTTAATTCCCCTCTAAAATTTAATAACTGTTGTTCTACATCTATTAATGTACTTTCAATAGTAATAAAAACCTTAGCCTTTGAATTATCTAATACAAAGTCATCATTAGCAGAAGCTCCTTTACTTAGTTTAAACTCTATTTCAGAACCTGCTGCTAATGAAGGATCAGTTGGTGTGCCTGTTCCGATTACACCGCTAACGTAAGCTAATGAATCACTTGAAATTACTAAACCTGTTCTAGTGTGGGGTATAGATTGTTTTAAAACACCACCCACATAAACCTCTAGTATATTTGTTTGATATGTTGGGGTTGTAAAAGTTGTACTAAATAATTGAAAATTAAACTTAACTATTGTTCCTGCTACTAAAGTTGTAATTTTATTATTAGATAAATTATAGTAATCAGAAGCTATTATATTTCCATCGTCCAAATCGTCAAAATCTATTACTTGTGCTGAAGTGGTATATGTAACACCTGTATTAGCTTCATCTGCTTTAAAAGCTCCATTAATTATACTTTCTCCTTCTTCACCCCAATTAAAGTCCATGTAAAGGTCAGTAAACAAGTTAGAATTAAAAAATGTACTTGTATAGCTAAATTGTTGCGTATCTTGAAATATCCTATCTACTAAATACTTAATATTTATACATGGCCTAAAAGCGTCTGTAATTTTGTTTAGCTTAGGGTTGTTAGTAACTGAATCAATAAATATATTTCCTGTCCAGTCTATAAAAGGATATTTAACTGTACTATTAGCGTCTCTAAAGCCAGATGTATTTGCGTTTGTATAAGTTATTCCAGTACCACTTGTAGCCCAACTTTTTTCAATTTCTGTAAAATTATAAGTATGCTGTAATTCCTTAAAGCTCATATTATTAAACGTCTTATCTTTTAAAACGTCTATTAAAGCTACAGTTTCAGAAAATACATTTACATTGTAGCTAATTTCGCCTACTGAATCTTGACTTATTTCTATCATACGCAAAAAGCCTTCAAATAAAATATATCCATCTTGCTTTAATACGCATTGAGTTTTAACATAAGGGTTAAAAGTAAGGCCGTCAGTAGTACGACTTATTTCAAATATATTATCAAAGATCTTATTGTTTCTTTTTGTAGCAGGTAGATTAAAGTCCTTAGAATAGCTTTGTGTTTTCTCAGCTACATTTTTAAAATTATCTACGCTTAAAGTTAGTGGTATATCTTCATCTTCGTATAAGTCACATATAACTTGACCGTTTGCTAGTAAATTAGTTGCACCACTAGGCTGTGCTACTTGCTGCGTAACTTCTATAGTGTTTATTGTAGCTAAAGCACCAATTTGATAGATAGCTAATAACATAGAGCTATTACTAGCTGTAAATTGTAAAGTGATAGTTGTATTAGCTACTGCTGTTGCACTTGTTGTTCCTGCTGAAACAGGCGGCTGAGATGTATTTATATATTTAAAGGCTTCTATATGTATTACGGACGCTGTTACTGCTGCTGCAAAACTTATCTTTACATCGTATATTTCACCTGCTGTTAAATTTTGTATTTTCTGTACTATACCACAATTACCACCTGTAAAAACTAAAGCATTACTTGTTTCAGTTACAGAAGCACCAGAAGATGTTTCAATAAATCTACCAAAAGTATTAGGAGATAATGTTGCTACTGGTTGGTAGTGTATAGCTGCATTTAAAGCAATAGGCGTTACCACGTTTGTAGTTGAAGATGTGTTAATACCGTTAAAATCTACACCGTCTGCATAGTAGTTATAAAATACAGGAAAAGCTAAAGGATTATAGCTTTGTGGATATACTATTAATTGTACGCTCATTAGACTGCTTGTGTTCTTAGTATTTTACTTTTTTCTAATTCAAATGTATACTGCATTAGTTTGTCATTAGCTATTGTCTTTCTAGTATAACTTGATGTTGTTAATCTTACAGGCTCTACGTATGTGCTTAGAGTTGTGTTTGTGTCTACTATATCAGAAAAGCCATTAACAATATAAACTTCTGGACTATTAACCAGTTCTTCAAACCATACGCCTTCTGCTTCATTTACATAGTCAGTATTTATTGTTAACCTTTCCATAGCATTTACTCTAAAAGATTTTTTACCACCTTTATATCCATTTACTTGATAATAACTTTCATTCCAAGTTCCTTCTATTTGATTATATTGCGTACCCTGAGTTGTAATACTTCTGTTAGATCTTTTTGTGAATGTATAGTAATCCCATACACCGTACTGATTCAGCCAACAAAGTCTTATAGCTTCATAGCCTTTAAGATCAGGGCATTGTCTGTATATTGTAATTGTTTCACTTATAGCAGAATTAGCAGCATTTCTTAAAACTACTGTGTAGAAATCTAAGTTATCATTTGTAATTAACGTTTGAAATGTGCTACTCCAATTTCTTAAATTAGCAGGAAACGCCCCTAAGTGTAATAAGTTTCTTTCTGCTTCTGTATTGTATGCAGAACCCCCATTAGCTTGTGTAGGTTTAAAAGTTTCTGTTGTAGTAGAACCTGATTGGTCAGTAAAAGTAAAAAGTACATTATCTAAAGTTCCGTCTGTTCTTAAAAAAGAAAGAGTACCATAATCTCCTACTTCTGCATATTGAGTATTTGGTGCATTAGTTAAAAATTTACTTGCATTAGAAGATAGAACAAAGTCTGTAGTATCAAAACCAAAATCTGCGTTTGTTGTACTTTTATCTAATACATCTGTTCTTTTTAAGTAACCGTTAAATAATAAATATACTTGCGAATTTTCCGTGTCTTGTATAGATGGTACTCCTGTTGCTGTTGCTGCTCCTTCTATTTTAAATACTATAGCTAACCACCTTACAGAATTATTAGTCATACTAAATTTATCTGTTGTTTGTAAAGGTCTGTAATCTGTTTCAATATTAGTTAGCTGATTCCCTTTATATAAAGAATCTTCTGCTGAATTATTATCTGAATTAACATAGCTTTCTACCACTTTGCTTAAATCAAATATTCCTACACCTGCATTGTTTGGTGTTGTTTTAAACGTACCTACTGGTGTTCCAGTAGATGTATTTGGTGGTGTTGTTGAACTAATATGTACTTCTGCTATATATTTAACCTTAAATTTTGAAGATACTACTGTGCTGTCAAATACCGTATAAATTACGGGCTGTCCTACAGGTAATATATTGTATAAAGGTTTTTGTTTTATTATTAATGCCATACTGCTAATTGTTTTGTGTTGGAAAATCTTTTGTTACTCCATCTATTGTCGCTGTTAAGTCTTTTCCTACAGATTCTAATAAATCTTTGCCAAATGTTTCAAGAGCAAATCCTAAGGGTTTTTGAAAAAAAGATAAACTTTTAATACCATGTAACTGTATTTTTCTTGCTATTAAAAATGAAATAGATTTGGCAAACCCAACGGTTTTAATACTTCTGCCTTTGAATCTTCCTGATTCATCTCTAGGGGCTAGTCCTCTTTTTACTATCCACTTATCTAATTTACTGGGTGGCGGCATTTTATTAGTATAACTAAACGGGCTATTTAGTTTTTTACCAGTCCATGATGTATACTCTTGTATTGTTTTGTTACCGCTTATCCCTTTATCTACAAAAGCACCATAGCCAAGCATAAAAAATTTAACTGTAAAATTTTCTCCGTCTTCTTCAACTTCAAAGCGTAAAGAATTGTATAACGCATTTGTAACGTTTTTACTTCCGTATTTTTTTGTGCCTTTGGTTAATCTTTTCCTAGATTGTTTTATAACATTCTTACCAAAGCTATTAAGAAATCTTTGTAGATTATCTGTTTTCATTATACAAGCCCTACAAAAATTTCACATTGTACGTCAGTACTTGCTGTAGGCTTTACTTGAATACTTGCTAATGATTCCATAGTTCCAAAACTAGGTGTTGTATCTGCTTCTGCTAAAAGTATTTCTGCACCTTCACTAAGAACATGAGAATAACCTGCTCTAAGTTTTACTTGATATAATGTTGCTGAACCTACAAAAGCTACTTCAATATCTTCTGTTGTACTTAGATTTGTTATTCTTATATACTTAGTTCTGTCAACGTCAATAGCCCCTGCTGATGTATAAGGGTTTGCTGCAAATACTGCTACTGTTGTTGTTTGTGACTGAGTACAAGTTACTATTCTTTCCAATACATCTACTACGCTTGTTTGTGTAGTTGTGTTTGTTGAACCTCTTACACTTCCGTTAAGAGTAACCGATTCTGTGATTGTTGTCGTCAAATCTGATGCCATAATTTTTTATTTTTTATCTATTTGTTTTAATTTATTTATTGCCCAATTTATACCAGATGTACCACCCCAGCCTAACCAAGCGACATAGCCTCTGTCCTTCCATGGAGTTGATTTATATTCTGGATTTATTTCTGCATTTTTTTCGTGTCTTTTAAAAGAAGCCATTCTTGCAATCGTATCTCTACTGATCTTACTTTTTGAGCAAAGCTGGTTGGCTCTTGTAAGCCCTGTTCTTGTCATTCCTTTTACCTCATCTCTACCGTGTTCTTCTATCCATCTTAAAACTTTACAAGCATTATTACTAGCACTTTCTGGATAGTCATTGTACGTTTCAAACTTTATGCTTATAGCTTCTAGTTTTTCTATTAAATCGTCATAGTTCATAAGTTATCTTTGGTGGTATTAGTTGTATTAGTAATTTTCCTATTCTAAATTTAAACATTAGTAACCTGCGCCTTTATTTTGTGTTGATAACGGAATATTACAAGTTTGGAAATCATTAGTTACTAAGATCCCAATGTTAAAAACATAACCGCATAATTCATTGTCAAACCTTTCAATAAAAGGCTCTAGTGTAAACTCATCTTGCGTAAAATATATAGGTTTGTTTATATCATTAGTTCCTTCTGCTGATTGCTGTATTGAGTGTCTTAACATGCCAATAATATCAGTACATATTTGCAAAGTTTCATTAAATACATCTTGTTCATTTCCTAGTGTTTTATATAGCTTTGTAAAATCAGCGTCCATATTGTTTTCAGTCCATTCTTTTTTCTCACTTACTAAGTCGCCTACAAATATTTGAAAGTTGTATGTTAATTGACTTTGCCCTGTTGTTACATTTATTGGGTTTATGTGCATAAGCGGAAATTTGGTGCCTTTTTCCAGATCAATATTGAATATGTCGCCTACTGCTGTAGTATGTATTTGTGCATGATACTCGCCTATTCTTAGTAAAGTATTAATTACGTTGTTATATGTTTTACTTTGTACTGCCATTTAATTTTACTTTTTGACTTGCGTTTAAATCTGTTTCGTAACTTAACCAAGTTAAGCATTCAAGTAACCCAAGTTTTGTTATTGTTTCTAAATTCCAAATTTGTGCATTACACAATCTATACATAACTGCGAACCAACCCCATTTTTCGGCAAAGGATTCTGTTACTCTTGCTTCCCCATGTTGCTCAGCATTTCCATCAAAAACGATGGCAAAATCTCGCATAATTCCTTCCCTAAAGTCCAAAAAAAAACCAGACTTGCTTGCACTTGCTCTGCTGACATCTTCTTCATTTCTTCTGCCCTTATACTAATATCCCCATCGTAAGCGTCAATAGTATAAATTTTATTTTTCTTTTCAACTACTGGTCTGTATAGTATTGCCATTATTTCTGGCAAATGTTTTTCCAACCCTAGTTTTATAAACTGTTCTAAATCGGCATACTCTCCGAGAGTAATATCCGAAAGTCTAGGATGGAAACCGTACTCTACATTCCCTATTTTAATTATTCTTTTAAACTTACTGTTTTGCTTATTTTGCAATTCAGTAATCTTTGTCATTAAAAGAGCTACATCTTGTATACCTAGTTCTTTAACTAATTGTTTAGGTATATTAGATAGAGCAGCAATAGTTTCAGCAGCTTCCTTTGTCTTACTTCCTGTTTCTAAGTCTATAAGTTTAAGCCATTTACTTAGAGTAACATCTGACCATTTACTTATTAACTTGTACTTCTTTGTCTTACCTTCTTTTTTAATTTGTACTTCCATATCTCAATATATAATAGAAAAAATTGTTTTTTAGTTTAAAGTTATTTTAAAGTTTGTATATTCGCCGCATACTAATTTTTCTACATCATGTTTTGTTATAGATCTGCCCTTCTTTGTAAGGGCTTTTCTATTGTACGTAATACTTACCAAAGTTACTATCTACTTCATAATACATTCGCATAGCTAAAGCGTCTGCATAATCTGGTGACCTTCCTAGTATTGCTTTTATTGTATCTTTTGGTATTATTTGTAGCTTGTTATCCTTATCCATATCCTTTGCCCTTACTTGTTCAAGTTCTTCCATAATATAGTTTTTTATATTAACATCTTGACAAGTTACGCCTATCTGCCCTTTATTGATTAAGTCAGCAAGTTTATAGTAACATTGAGTTTTTAAGTTTTGATAGTTTTCTGCTTTTATAGCTCTTGCATTATTTACAAAGCCCTGACATCTTAAATAGTCTTTAGCTCCACCACCTACACCATCTTCATCAATAATAATATTTCTTAAAGGTACTTGAAATTCTTGTTGCATTTTCTTTACTTCATCCACAACATCATTAACAGCTGATTTAAGCAACGTTATTATTTTAATGAGGTGTAGACCATCCCAAACCATTATAACTGTCCTATCACTTCCAAAACGTGCTACATCACAGCTTATATATTTTTGACCATTAACTCCCCTCTGACTAAATAAACTTACTATTGCATTGTAATCTATTAAGCTATCTTTTGTAGCATCATATTCCCAGTTTCCAAATAGAAGCCTTTGCTTGCTTAATTCATCTAAAGTTTGTAATTGTGTTTTATAGTATTTAGATATATATTCATTATCATCTACTAATGACTGTATAAACTTTCTATGTGGCTTTTGACTTCCTTCTTTTGAAGGTCTGTAGTATGTAGTGTAAACCCAGTTCTTTGCTGGGTTGCAAGTCATTAAGAGCTTAGGCATTAAGCCGTAATCATCTAGCTTGTATCTCATTCTAGAAGCAACTATGTTTTTTGCCTTTTCTGTTATTTGATTTGCTTCATCAATAAAGGCAGCTGTTATTTCAAGTGAACCTAGACTGTCAAAGTTCCTATCCGATGGATAAAGAAATAAATCTTTTAATATAATCTCTGACTTATTGTAAAAGGTTATAATGTTTGATCCTGCATTAAAGTTATAATGTTTATTTGCTTTGATTCCCCAAGTTTCACATACCTCGAAAAAGGTGTTAAGAGTTGTTTTCTTTAACGAATCAAGTTTGCTTCTACCCATTAAGTATCTTGTCTTTGGATATTTAAGACACATTAATATCAACCAACTACAGCCTACCCAAGACTTACCACCACCAGCTGCTCCACCAAATAAAACCTCTGTGGTTTTTTTATCAAACAGATACTCTATAGCTTTCTCTTGCGTATGTGTAAATTTAGCATTAATATTCAGTGCCATTTATATTTACGTTAATCTTAATAGGTTCATCACCACTTGTTAAGTCTAATTCGCTACGTTCTATGTAACCACGTTTTTTGCCTTTTGTTTTTAAATAGAATATTGTAGCTGATGTACTACCGTCTTTCATTTGTGTATGTAATTGACTTTCTGCAAAGTCTAAAGCTATGTTTTCTATTTCTTTTACATCTTTAGCAAATTGCTCATCTTCCTTTAACCATTTGTAATAGGTACTTCTAGGTGTATCTGATTGTTTACAAGCTACAGTAACTACTCCTAAACTATTTTCTAAAGCCTGTAGCATAGCTTCTTTTTTTATGTGTCTACTTTTGTTCATTATTTTTTATATTTTGAGCGAGTAGGTGGAATTGCACCCCTTCTTTGACTTGGTATAGCCAACGCATTACTCTTTATGCTTTACTCGCATTTTTAGGATAAGGTTTTTTTAATTTTAAACACTTATCTTTAAATTCTTTAGTTAAAGGATATAAATATTTATGCTTCGGTTTGTCTTTTACTCTTTTAAAACCCTTTATACTTCCATATTTAGAATGTAAAATCCTAGTATGTTTAGCAATACCATCTTCAGGGTCAATAGCACTTTCTGCTATTATAGAACCTACATAATAAAAATTACACGCTTGATAAATTACTCCTCTATGATTTTGTTTCATATCTGAATAACTTACTATTACCTTTGCAAGAGGTACATATTTTTTTAGTATTCTTATACTAATAGCCATTGCTTTACTTGTGCTTTCTTGCTTACCATTTAAAGCCATTCTAACTAATTCTATTACTGCTCCCTGTGGTTGTTTAAACGATTTTGCTAGATTGTTATTAGCACCTAATCCGTAAACTATACAACCGCACCATTCATTTTTTTTATTAAAAACTGAAAACCCTAAAACATTTACAGGCACACTTTTAGCATAGTGAAATTTTAAACAAGCATATTTAACAGCTTTATGTGATGCCTTTTTTAATATCATAATTCACCTGCACTTACTGAATATATTGCTTTGTCATATTTACTTACTATTTTTGCTATTTCTTCTTCTGCATTTTGTAAATCATTTTCATTAGCAAATGTTATTTTTATTGTTGGTGGTTTATTATTATTATCTTCTGTTAATTCATTAAAATCAGGTTCTTCTAAATCATCTTCATTCTGCCATACATCTAAACCCCAATCTGCAAGTTGTACGCTATCCCATTCATTAGCTAGCATATCCCATTCCCATTCCCCAAAGCCTACATTGTCTTTTACGATAAATTCTTTCTTTTGTTCTTCAGTTAATCCTTCTGCTACTTCAATCCATACTTCTTTTAAACCTGCTTCCTTACTTGCTTTTAATCTCATATTACCGCCTAGCACCATCATTTCTTCATCTACTACAATAGGTCTTAGCTTAAGCATTTCAGGAAATTCCTTTATTGACTTTACTAGCTTTTTAAATTTATCGTTTTTAATTATTCTAGGGTTGCTAGGATTTCCCTTTACTTTACTTAACTTAACTTGTTGTTTCATAGTATATAATAGAATTTTTATTGATTTATTTAATCAAAGGGTTCATTTATTCCACGTTCACCTACTAGCTTTTCTTTTGCCCCATCCCACAACTTATCTCCATGATTAGAAAGTCCACTATCATTTCTTACAATAGTTGGCATACCTTCTGCTGGCTTGCTAGTCATGTATTTACCGCAACTACACTTAGCTTCTTTTGCAACCCACTTTCCTTCAACTAATATTAAAGTTGTTTTGTTAAGGTGTTTTGATTCTTCTTTACATTCACACGTATATTTCGCCATTGAAAGTATATGTTTTAGGTGGTTTTTCGTTTTTCGTTTTTATATAGTAATTAGTTGTTTCACTACACTTAAAGCCCATGTGTAACTCATAGCCAATATCCTCAGTTATAATTTTAACTTTCTTAGCTTTTTTTTTCTTCATTTATTAGTCTTTCTAATTCAAAGTGTAAATGATTAATAGCTTTTCTTATATCTTGAACAGCAGGGTTATCTGGTTTTTTACCTGCCCGTAACAAGTAGGTAGTTGCTGTTCCTATATTGTAGCTAAGATTAAAATTGCATACTACATCTTTTGCCATGTAGCCATTTTTTCCCTTATAATATTCAGGTATTTTTTCTTTCATTTTTTTCGTATATTCTATCGTGGTGCAAACCACCTGTTAGTGTTTTAGGTTCTAGTTTGTCTATATTTTTAAATAGTTTTCTGTTATTTTCTTTCATTATTTTTCTTCTCATTTTATTAATAATAAAGAAATAAATTACTATTGCTGCTATTACGCTAATTAATATTTTCATAATCTGTATACTTAGTATATAATTTTTTTATTCCGTCAAAGCAAGTAGATATACAAGAACCGCAATTAGTATGGGTATTGTAGTTCGTGTTATGTATAGTGTTGTAAAGCTCTATCATTTTAGTTTTAGCTGTTTGATCTTTTGCTCTGCCTGTTTTTAAGTCTTTCCATAAGTCTAGTATCTCATTTATTATTTCTTCTGGTAAGTCATCTGGTGTTTCTACTTCCGTTGTTTTTTGCCATTTTTTAGGGTTTGCTGCACATTCTGAAAAAGCGATTCTTGCCTTCACTTTCATAAAACATTTACAAATGGAGCAATTTCCTAATAAACTTAGATACTTGTCACAAGACTTACAGATAGCTATTCTATCTTCATAAATATTATTAGGTACAAAAAACTTATTCATCTATTAATTCTTTTTTTAAAATATCTCTTACTTTATCTATTGTAGTGAATAAACTATTACGACTTATGTTAGTCTTAGCAGCCAAGCTGTCAAGTGTATTGCCTTCATAGTAATAAAGTTTAAACAATTCCCGATCGTACCAATGTAAATCCTCTAAAGCTATATCAATCTGTTCTAGCTTTTCCCATTGTGCCACATCTATATTTTCTGGCTTGTTTTCTATATGGTTATATTCATAGGTTGCAGAATGATTGAAACCGTCTATTCTGGTGTAGTATTTTTTATACTTATAGTAAAAATTACTTCTAGGACTTGTCAAAGACCTACGCAACACAACAGCCCCATATCTTATTATTCCTTCTTTTCCGTCTTTCTCCCATATATCTTTTAAGGTGGTTGGATTCATGCTTAGGAAATATACCATAAGTTCTTGTACTGCGTTTTCAATATCATGGTCATTTTGTGTTAGCCCATAACACATTGTTTTAAATTTATCTGTTAGCTTTGATATTTCTATATAGATCTTATTCACTTTTAGGCTTTATATGTTGCAAGTCTTTTATTAGTTCATCTAACTGTTCGTTTAATAAAAAACGGTATGAATTTATTTTATGTTGGTTTCTTTTTGTTTCTAGCCCTGCAAAATAACCATTTACCATTACTGAAACATTTACAGGTATTATCATTAAATAGTCATGCCAGTTACCTGACTTTACGCCATTTCCGTATTCGTTATGATACTGTAGAATAATATCCATAACATCTAAAAAAGTTTTGTATTTGTTTTTAGAAGAACAGTCCTCAACAAAGTCATTAACAATTTTTAAGTATTTATTAATTACTGTTTCGTGTTCGTGGCTTGCAAATATTGGTTTTATCATTACGTCAAATATAATGAAAAAACTATTCTATTCCTTTTTGTTTTTTTAAGTTATTAACAGCGTTTTTGTAATAACTTATTTCTTCTTCATAATCTACTCTAGAAAGTTTGACTGTTTGTCTAGCTTTGTATTGTAGTTCTTCGGCTGTACCCTCTCCATATTTAGCGTCTAAGTTAAGTCCGAACTTGTACTGTTCGCCCTGTCCAAAAAGGTTATCAGCAGGCGACTGTGCTTGTACATTAATCTCGCAGAAACGGGTAGCTAAGTAACGTCTACTCATAAAATGTCCTGCGTGCATTTGCTTATAATGATAGATCCTTCCAGACGTGAAACATTGTACCATTCCTTCATCTGTAGCTTCTCTAAGCCTTATGTAAAGGCTAAACCATTTATCAAGTTCTTTTTTAAGTTTACTTATTGTTTTCTTCATAGCCTAATTCTTTACGCCATTTGTTTTGTATAGTTTCCTTTCTTAGCTTATATTTTTTACCTCTAAGATCTTTAAATTCCTCTTGTAACTTTCTACGCATACGAATAACAGTTTTTGAATTAGTTAGCTTTCCTTCTGAAATTAAAGTTAAAAGGTTCATTCCATTAATTGACTCAGGGTTTCGCTTCATATCTTTTAATTCATAATACCAAAATGTAGCTAAAAGTTTGTCGTCATCATCTTTTAAATGTGGTGACTTAATTAGCAATGCCTTTACTCTATCTTTTGTTTTCATTTTAATTTTCGTATTAGCCACATCACAATGGCTGTTATTATTATCCACCCTATCATGATATATGTTCTAAACATTTAGGGCAGATTCCCATATCCTCTACTTCATCTTTAATTTCTACACCGCAACAAGTATATTGTATTTCTTCAATATTATCATTTTCAACTTGTGAAAAAAAGTATGCTTCAAATATGCAATATATAATTATTGCAAGCCATATTAGTCCAAGTATTTCTAGTATTGTCATTTTAATAGTTTTTGTTTGTAATAAGGTACTGTCTTAGGATCTTTGTTAAGTGTTTCCACTTCATATATTGCTGAATCTATTCTAGCTTTATGTTGAAAACACCAACGGTAAAAAGTTCTGATATTAAGATAGCAGTCCTTTTCGTCATATCTTACACCTAACTTAAAGGCTGTATTTATATCTTCAAGGCTCAATCTTTTTAATCTTTTATCTGTAGCCACGTCATTAGCAAAGATCTTAGTCAAAGCCGCCATTGTTTTACCATCTGTTTTGTGTCCTAACTCAATAGATGTTCTAGCTATAATGTCATAAAGTTTATCTGTCATAGTAATTTTTTTCCTTTTTCGTATTCGTTTAATTGTATGTCTATTTTACTCATCGTAGGCTTTTGTCTTTTTTCCCAAGTGCGTACAGCGGCTTTCCAATCCTTCATTTTATTTTTTCCAATTTTCCAACCTTTACTCTCATAAAAGTCAATAAACGTTTCTGCATTAATATTATTTTTTCTTTCTAAACAATAATTTTTCACATCTTCAACCGTTGGCTTTATAAAGGTTTTATTATTTATTCTTATTACTTTATTCTTATTAATAGTTGTACAGTTACTTAACGACAAGTTGTTTAGAAACTTAACAACTAGTTCTTCATTAACTTGATAATTGATTTTAGCAGGAACACCAACTCTTTTAGTATCTACAATTCCTTTGTCTTTTAAAATCTTTAAAGCATTACGCTGTTGATAAGGTGTTAAAGTTGTATCTGCTTCTATATTAGCTTCTGTATTAAAAAACCAACCATCTTTTAACAAATGATTGGCTCTAAAATATTCTTCCTTACTAATCAAGTCAGCTAGTAGTATTGTAGCTTTTATTCCTAATACTTTGCATAGGTTTTTATTGACTACTAAATATGCTGAACTTGAAAGTAAGTGTTTCATATATCTATTTTTATATGATGTAAATAATCTTTAAGAGCAAACTTAATTAATTCCACTGTATTATTAAAACTCATGTAGTCAGAATTTATTACTATCTTCTTGTTAACAACTTGAACAGTAATAAAAACAGTAGGGTTATTAACGTTTTTAACTCCTGCTTTTTTTAATAATACGCGTAATGATTTTAAAGTTAAATTAGATTTTTTACTATTAGAATATTTATTAAATATTTTATTAAATATTTCTCTGTAAACACTCCAAGTTTCATATAATACTTTGTGCTGCCCTTCATAGTGATAAATACTACTTCTATCTCTTTTAAGCACCTCAGCTATTGTATTATAATGTATTCCCTTTTCAATTCTTGCAATATTACTTACAGCCATTCTAGGTAATTGAAATTCTTGTATTCTTGATCTGCAACTCAAAGAACCCTTTTCCAAGTTAAATAAGTCTGTAGCTATGTCACAAATTCTTACAACATCTTTTTTATCTATTTGCCTATTTCTTTTCATTAGAACGGTAGATCTTTGTTAATACTTAAATCATCTAGCATATCTTTTGTTCCTTCCATAACAGGTATTTCTGCTGTAGTTTCTTCTGATAACCACCAACCGTTTATATTATGATAAAACTTTCCGTTGTATTCTCTTGAAGATAAGTTAATAGATACGTTGTAGCTTTTACCTATTTCAGCTTTGCTTAAACAAGTTTGTATTTTTTCACCACTAAAGCTCACAGCTATTTGTGGATTGTATCTGTCTTTTGTTTCAAAGACTGCTGTTTGTTTTTTCCATTCGCTACCAGATTTTGTTATTCCCGTTTCTTCTGGTAAGATTTTTGTAAGTTTTCCTAGTATTTCCATTTTTATTTATTTATTTAAAGTTAGTGTAAAAGGAAGGGTAGGCACTGTAATATTACAAAGTATAACCGCACAGTTAGTATTTGTTAATTACAAACCCCCCAACCTATGTTAGTTATTTCTTTTAAAGTCCTCTGCTTCATCTTCACCAAATACCCCAAGCTCGTACATGCCTGTTATTTTAAGTACTGCTCTGCTCATAGCTCTTTTTTCGGCCATTTCTAAACAGTACCAGCTATTTGTGTTACCGTCTTTAAATGTGCTGCCTTTTAAAGCAGAACCAAAAGTTTGGATAGTATTCTGATCTTTTATTGCTGTAGCTTGTACAGCGGCAAAATTAGGCTCGCATTTTATTACTTTGAAATTGATATGTATGTTTTCCAAATTTTGGATTTTCTCAATACCACTCCTAGTTATTATAATGTAGTGACCGCCTTGATGTTTAAATACGTCATCTTTTGTCAAGTTATATTTAATGTATTTTTCTTTTAGTTGTTCTGTTTTCATATTTTCTTTTTTTTGTTAAAAATAATAAATTTATTTTTCTTTTATGTATTGAATTAATTGTTCTTTTATGTATTCAATAGTTTCTGTATCAATCCATTCTAAAAAATTATAAGCGTCATAACATATAGTAAAGTCATTACCATATTCATCTGTACCTCGTAAATATATTTCTCCTTCAGCACATTGAAAAGTATTTATGTTACTTAGCCTTTTGTGTATTTCTTCTGCTTTCATGATTTATTAATTATAATTGGTAAATTATTATTGTCTTTATATAGCTTTTCCCATTCTGGTTTTAAATCTGTTGCATAATCTCCAGACGTTTGCCAACCATGCTCATCTAACATTTCTTTAAACTTATGAAACCTTTGTAATTCTGTTCCTACTACAATTACACTTAGAGAAACACTTAGTAAATCTACTGTTTTCTTATAGCCGTTTATACTGTAAACTTCTATAGGTTTCTGCGTCATCATAGGTTTTAAATTCCAGACCTTAGCCGATACTTCTTTATTGTCTAGGTATCTCTTTTGGTTTTCCCAATAATGTGGTTCGTTATAATCTCTTTTCATATTAGTAATTATTATCTTGAAATTTATAATATTCTGTTTTAATCTCTACAAATAAATCAATGACTTGCTCATCTAAACTTTTTTCTAATACAAATCTTTTATGTTCTTGTTCTATATTTCTAACAAGAGTAAGTAAGCTGCTATTGATATTGTTTAACCATACAGGGCTTTCTTCTACTACATCTAATATTGATGTAATTGCTTCTTGTACGTTTGTAGCTTCTTTCATTCTAAATAGTGTTTTCATTTTTATAAAATTAATTAAACTTTAGTTTTGTTACTGCAAATATACAAAACTTTTACATATTAACAAAAATCTGTTTAAAAGTTATTAACAATAATAATGTTAACAAATATAGAATAAGAGTTTTAAGCAACTTTACACTCTGTATAGTATAGGTATATTAAAAAGAAAAGAAAGTGTCTTAGAGTGGCATTAAAAGGTTTATAGGCAGCGTTCCGTTGTTTAACACTACTGCACAACCTATTGCAGGTTTTTTGCCTGCTCTAGCATAATTAAAGCTATAATTAGAAAAATTTATACCTGTACCTACCTGAGTACCAAATACTCTAAAATTACGCCCTACATAGTGTTCTGTATAGCATTGAGTATGTAGATGACCTTGTACTGTATTCATCATATCTGCACGACATTTAGTTCTAGCAGTACCCCCTTCTCCATGTACATATTGTACATTATCCTGCACATATCTTTCAACAAACTCCCAATTAGGCGTTCCCAATACTTCGCTATATGATTTAAGCCAAGCAGAAGGTATGCCGCCTGTCATAGCTTTACGAGCAGCCATTCGGTCATGGTTTCCAATAATTACTTTTGTTCCAATTTGATTAAATTCATTATACCATCTTTGTATTCTTTTAATAGCATAATTAAGTTCATCTCCTGCGGAAGGTAAGTCAGGATTTTGCTCATGATAAGAATATCCTGCTGAATCCAGCAAATCTCCTATGAAGATTGTTTGAGAGCAACTCCATAAATTATATTGTTCAACAACCCATGGCAAATATTCGTCTAAATCCCATGGACAATGAAGGTCGCCAACGACTAGGACATTCCTAGTGTCGGCTTCCCGCATTTTTTGTATTACCTCTATTTCGTGAGGTTTTAATCTGTATCTATTGTTTCGCATCTTTACCAAAGTCCGCTAATCCCTGACCGATAATTAAAGCTGCTATACTCATAAGAATATTGCTTACTTCTTCTGGGTTCAAGTTAAAGGTGTCACTTAGTAAAGTTGTAAGGCAGCCTATTACAGCATACCAAAACTTTTTAGAGTTTAACATTTTTCCTAGTAAATACTTTTCAAGTAATTGTTTCATAATATAATAAATTGGTTAATATTCTGTTGGATATTGCCAGATAACATTCTGGGCTTTTGCTATGTCCATGTCAGCATGAATAAATTTACTTCTTTGCGAAATTCCTATTCTGCAAAAGCCTACCATTAACAAAGCATTTAAAATCTGATATAATTGTCTGCTACCGTTATAAGCTATGTCAACTGCTAAACCCCTGCAATGCGAACTTCCTACTCGACCTACTTTAGCGTTATGTTCTTTACATCTGTAACCGCTAGTAATAACAAAAGGACAGCCTGCAATTTCGCGAGCTTGATCTAATCTGTCAACGACTTTACTGTTCATGTTAAATCCAGTACCGCCTTTTTGTTGACAGCTTTCACATTGGCAAGCAAATTCGTTTACTTTAAAATAATCAAATGACATTAGTCTAAGTAAAAAGTAGCGTATATCTTTACGCCATTTTTGTTTTTAATTAGTTTTTTTTCAACTCTCTTAATAGCTTTTTTTGGCAACCACTTAGGGTTGTTGCTATTTAATTTTCTTTTTTTCATTTAGCATTTTTTACAATGACCTAAACATACTTTTTTAAAAGTTAATAAGGATAATATTTTGCAAATTAGTTTTTTCATTATTTTTTGGTTTCAAAGTGATAAAATTTATAAATAGTATATGCTATAGCTAGTGTTAATGATATAAAGGTTAAGTATTGGTTAAAATCTGCTATACTTAAACCTAAAGCTGAACCATTAGCTAGTCCTACTTGAATTGTGTCTTTTAGTTCTTTCATTAGTTTTAATGTTGGGCTTTTTATCCAAGTAGGATTTAAGCCTAGTTATATTCTTTTGTTTTGGTTTATAGTGTTTCTTCATTTATTCTCCTGCTGTAAGAAAATTCCTTAATGTAATTTCTGTACCCTGTTGCTTAGGTCTTTCAAGATTCATGCCTGCGTAATAGTTCGCTGTTGAAGGACTAACATCCGCACCAGAGTTTGTACTGTATTCAGGGTAGCTGCTAGTATTGTTTCTTATGTAGTCAATTAGCCTTTCCCTATAGTACTGTCCTGTATTCATTATTTCCTCTCTAAGATGTTGCGCCTCTTCGGTAGATAAAGCTGTTCCTGTTTCGCTTGTTTTAGAGTAGATGTTACCATTTTCAACCTTAAATCTTAGGAATGGTATTGCGTGGTAAAAACTGTACGACACTAAAACGTCCGCTATATAATCATCTAGTAAAGTTTTATATGCTGCATTACCACCTGCTCCAATAGTACCTGCTGAAATTAGATCTTTAATTTTTTGTGTCAATTCCGTTCCAAGCGCTGTTTCAATATATAGCTTTTGACTTTGGCGAATATATGGCAACAATAAAGTGGTGTCCACATTTAGGTTTATTGCGCTACTGTCTTTGAGTGTTTGTTCTGATATAAATAATACGTATGCCATGTTATCTAGGTTCTAAAAATCCGTTATTTCTCATTCTTTTTGGTGGTCTTGCTACTAGGTTGTCATTTTTTTCTGCTGTAAAACCTTCACTTCTTGCCTTTGTATATCCAATTAACTGACTGTCATTAATTTTAGCTTTTGCATTTCTTAAAGATGTTTTATAGATTCTACGCAACCAGAAATGATGACAGTTACCACCACCTTTGTATAACCATATAGAATATGTTGCTGCACCTCTAGCACCCCAACCTGCATTTACAGGTCTATAGCCCATTTGTAAAATATCTTCCTTACGATAAATTTTTCGGGCAGATGTCATTAATCTGCAAAATTCTCTGGTTTCTCCTTCTTGACTTAAAAATTCGTCTTTTGCATAAACGTATCTAACTTTGTAAAAGTCATTAAAAGATTTATTTACTCCATCTTGCTCACTTCTAGCGTTTGGTCTAGCTATTCCTGTAGAAGCTAATTCTAATTTTTCATTAGCAATATTGTTTAATTCCTTTTCAAATTCAAAATCTTGATGTTCACCGTCAACTATTTCTTCTTCAACTAATTCCCATTCGTCAGGTATATCTTCGCCGTATTCTTCAATACATTTTTCTAATTCTGTTTTTTCTAAATTTAAAAGTGTTTTATTACAACTACAATCAGTTAAAGATGTTATTTGTTTATGATCAGCACATGGCATATAATAAGTCTTTCCGTCTTGTGTATGCTCATGATAGCCTTCGCAACCTAATCTTTTAGCTTCTGCTTCTGCTTCTTCTATTGTTTCATATAAAGGTAGTTCTTTACCGTCAGTAATCATAGAACCAACCTTAGCTAGTTTTACGTCATCTTCAACAGTATCTTCGTCCCCATCTAAAGGTGGTAATCCCAAAGATTCCCTTACTTCATCTTGCGTCATAACTTCACGTATAGTTTTAGAATCAAACTGTACTGTTATTGGTTTAAGCTGTACAAATTCTACAGGTAAATTCATATTGTTTACTTCAAATATTGTCTGTAAAGTTGATAAGATGTTTATTTGAAACGGTCTAACGACTGTATTTTGATAAAAATTTGCAGCGTTTATAAGCTCATCTGTATTGCTTGAAAAGCCATTAGTACTATCTATACCCATAAGTGTCTTAGACGTTACCCTATGCCCTGACAGAATATTCTGAACCAGTAGTTCCTGCAAAGCAAGATACTGCTTATCCGCGTCTGACATACTGATAGGCGTTATTTCTGGCGTTCTTGTTCTATCATCAGAGAACGTCAGTACAAAACGACCTGCTGCTTCTGCGCCTGTAAATTTTTCTTTTATGCTATTTTCTATTTGAAATCTTTCCTCTTGTGTAGGAACTCCATTTGCAAAAGAAATAAAGTACGACCCTGCAAAACCATTAGCTATATTGTTAAGATGAAATTCAGCAACCTTCTGGTCTACTAGACACCAATTACAAGCTGCTAGATAGTCAGGTGTATGGTAAATGTCCATATTAGGACTGTAAGAGCCTGTATAAAGTAATTGACTAGCAGACGTTCTGTCTTTAGTATTAAAAGCTGCAATAGGATAAGGTTTGTGTGTTCTTACATTAGACCAATCAGCACTTATAAAATATGTGTCTACTTGCCCTAGTTCATTTGGTCGCCCAGCTCTAACTCTTTCGCACGGAACGTGATAGACTTCAGCTATAGCTGTCCTTTCTCTATTCCAAATAATATGTAAAGCGTAAGCACCTTGTAGCTTAAAGTCAAAAGCGACTTTCTTTATAACTTGATGTAAAGTTTCCTTACCATTAACATTAGCCATAAACTTCTTTAAAGCTACATAAGTATCTAAGCTATCGTATTCGTCAGTAATTACTAAGTCCTCGCCTGCGATTTGCTCTGCTGTAGAATTGATGACTGCGGCATGGGTACTAGAATTATAGTAAAGGTCAATAAGGAACTGCGGATATAGGTTTCTCCAGTCATCCGTTCCGTACTCTATATAGTCACGCCCGCGTACTTCTTGAATTATAGGGGCGGTGCTAGTTTCAAGTGATATGTTTATTAAGTTTTCTTTCATAGTATATCTTCTTGTTCATTTGTCCATTCAGGGCTAGCCATTACAGCTAATATTTCTGAATGATTATATTCTTGTAAGCCTTCTAAAAAGCTAGGCGTATTACCTGTATATTTTAAAACTGTTTTAGTTCTATCTATTGACAGCCTTAACGTTTCTAGGCTTGTTTCTGCTATTTGTGTAAAATCTATATTTGACACATCTGACATATTATATATTACGTAATTCATAGCTATTTTTTTAAGGTGCGTCTGTCACAATATCTCCAGAAGCCATATTAGTCATTGTTCCGTTGTTACTATTTGTACTGTTATCAGTAATAGTAGGAAAGCTAGACGTACCGCTAGGGTCGCCATTTCTCCAATAGCCTATAAGGTCTGGTTCGTTAGTTAAATCAGTTGGTGTACCACTATTGTAAATTGTTAAAACTCTGTCTGCTGTCAAAGCAGTATCGTAAAAAGAAATTTCATCCATTTTACCATTAGCAAAAGATGTAGAAGATAAAATTCTTTTACCTATAAAAGCGTCATCAGTAGTGTATACATTAGTACTACCAGTTCCACTAGTAGAAGCTGCCTTTGCACTTCCGTCTACATATATCTTCCAATTACTGCTTGTTTCATCAGTCCATACAAAAACAATATGATGCCATGTATTATTAGAAACGACAGCTGCGTCTGTCTTTAAAGTTCTTCTATCTGCACCACTAAAACCGCCACCATCTCCTGTGTGCATAGATAAAAAACCAGAAGCGTTTTTATTACAAGCTAAACCATTATAGGCAGATGAATTGCTAGAATTTGAAAATATCCTAGATGTAGCTGTAGTTATATCAGCCCATTTGCACCATAAAGAAAGCGATATACCACCAGATACAGCAGGTCGTAAGCTAGAGTTATTACCTAAATCAACAAAGTCATCAACCCCGTCAAAATCTAAAGAAAAGAGATTCATAAAAGAATCAACTGACTTTGATGTAGATAAACTTTGTCCTAGTCTTAGTATTCTCATTATATTACATCTTCATAGTAACAGATAGCAACTCCTGATGTCAGAGTTATAGCGGTGCATTGAAGAAACAAAGTTGTTCCTGCTGGTACTGTCGTGTGAAGGTTGCTTATAGCTGAACCTGTACCTGTTTGAACATTTGTAGCTGCTATTGAAGCTATTACTGATTGAACAGGAAAGTGAATAGCATAATACTTTTTGCTTGTCATAGCTGTAGTTGCTATAACATCACATCTATGTTTTCCTAATTGCTCTGTTAATAATTGTTGTACGTTTTCTATTGCCATTTTTTAATTTTTTATTGTCCGTAATATATATAATTATCTGTTGCTGTTGGTGTATATTCTGTAAATTGTACTTGTTCTGTACCTGATTTTTCAGCTAGATACATTTTACCTTTTGTTACTAATCCCTGTACTACCCCTTTATTATCTGCGGCAGGACTTAATACTTCGGATTCTGTAGAAGGTGCAAAGTTTTTAGCTACTGTAACTGTACCAACCCAAGTAACTTCGTAAACTTCATATTTCCAATATCCTGCTGGTAGTAAGTGTATTTCACTATTATAAAGATCTACACTAGCTAATACTGATTCGTAAGTAAATAACAAAATTGTATACCTTTCTCTTATCTCTGCTGTAGCTGCGTAAGCATACGCAACCGAACCGTCTAAGTCATTAGTAAATTTTACTAAGAACCTTATCTTGTTCATATCTGTTTGTGTACCGCTTAAATTGTCTTTTACGCAAACGTATGCTCCTATGTTTGTTTCTGTAGTTGCTTGTATCATACAGTATATAATAGAAATAAACTGTTTTTATTTGGATATAAACGAAAAAGAGGGCTAAAAAGCCCCCTTTATCAAGAAAATATGAAAACACTAATTAAAGTGAAAAGTGTATTTTATAATTCTACTAATTAGGAAGAAACAACTCCGCCTAATGTAAACGCCCCGTTATCAAATGGGTTAGTCGTGAAATCTGGTACAAATTGAAAAGGTTGTTGCTCTAGACCGTCAAAGGTAAGAGTATAACCCGACCTGTCTCCAAAACTTGCCCCGCTATCCATTGTTCCTGCGTTTAATTCCATTCCATTTACACTACCTAAACAAACTATAACGTCATGTCCTGTAGCTGTTACTGTTTGATTCAATTGTGCAAATATGATTACCTTAGTCGCCCCCAAAAGTTTAATCTGATTTTGGTCTTCTTTAGTCAAGCGATTAAGTATAATGTTTACTGTAGGTGTATAAAAAATAGTCCCGTTCTCACGAGAACCAGTAATAGTATCTGTAAGACTTGCAACACCTAAAGGCATTGTGTATCTATATAAACTGTTACTACCCATTTCCAAATCAGTAATTTCACCGTTTGCTGTTGGTATTGATGTTACTTGGTCATAGACCGCGAAATAAATAAACTTTATCCCGCCAGATATCCTATTACAGTCTAATCCTCTACCCTTCGTTAATGCTGTACACGCCATAAGTGATTGATTTTTAAGTGGTTAAGGAAGGGCTTTTACACCCTTCCGTAAATTTATTTTGTTTATGATTGTCTTACAATATCAGCACCAATTCCTGTTTGAACCGCACCGCTATAGCGAGCTACACAACGTAAATTATCTGATCCGTCTAGGTCTGCCATGTCCATTATTTTTATAGAAGCCCCTGATCCTGTTTCTCCAAAGTCCGAAACCAAATCTGTTCCCCAAAATAAATTAGATTTTTGAGCTGCTACCATTTGGTTATCTTGCATTCCTGGACATACTGCAATTTTATAACCTTCAAATACAGGCTCATAATCTCCGTTCATATTGTAAGCATTAACATATCCTAATGTAGATACTGCTGAAATATATAACGCGTAAGTTTTAGAATTCATATAAATATGAGTATCTTCTTTACCTAGTATTGCAGGAACATTAGCTGCCATGTCTGCTGTTAAAGTCTGTAAGTTTGCTATAATGTTAGTCGTTGAATAAGCACCAGAAGCACTTGATTGAATTACTGTAGCGTCTACACCTGGTAATAATAAACCAACTGCTGCTGAAAGAAATCCTGTTGTTAATTCTCCATTACCATTGTCATCTTGCCATACACCTGTTTCCGTTGCGTCAGCGATAATGCTTCCCATATACGAAATTACATAGTCAGTGAATGAAGCAGGTGGATTACCATATGCCCCTCTCATCTCTAGCGACTCCCAGCTGCTCACTAAATTTTTTTTACATAAATCAATGTTAATTTGTAAAGGTTTTACCTCGATAATTTTTTCATTCATCGTAAGTGTTCCATTTTCGGTAAAATTACAAGTTGCGTTTCTAACGAAACCTGAATTTGCCATAGTTTGTATTGCACTTTTAAAACGTACGTTATTCATTTGCGTTAAATAGTCTAAGGATTTTGCTTCTTTTAAAGCCGCTGCTATGTAGAATCCTGCCGCCTTACCCGCATATGAACTAGTTACTGCTATTGCCATAATTTTTAATTTTTTTTGTTATTATTTATTTAAGTTGTATAAAAATCTTTCATGTTTTGAAAGTTTGTTATATTGTTTTCTGTTTAGCTCTTTTATTTCTGAACTAAATTTGTTTGTGTTTAAAGCTACATCAGCAGGTTGTGCTGCTAATTCTGCTTTTAGTTTTTCGTTTTCAGTTTTCAGTTTTTTTATTGCTTCAATTTCCTCTGCTGAAAATTCAACTACTTCTGTAGTTTTTGTTGTAACTGTTTTAGGTTTATCTTCAACTTCCTCTGTAGTTTCTTCTGACATTTCTACATCTTCTGTATCTGATTCTCCTAATCTAGCTTTGATGTCCGCAATAGCGTCTTCTAGGTTGTCAACTTTTTCTTTCATTTCTTCGTAAGTCTTAGCCCAGTCAGTTTCTTCTGCTTCGCTTTCGTAGTCATCTTCTTTCTCATCTTCTTTTGCCATTTCTTCTTTTACTTCTTCTGTCATTTCATCTTTTGGTGTTACTTCTTCTTCCGTTTCAGTTTCCATAACTTCGCCAACTACACCTTCTTCTTCAACTCTGAAAGATACTCCTGTATCAGTTTTGTAAGTTCCAATTGGTAAAGGTATTGTAGTTCCATCTTCGGTCAAAACGGAAATATCCACGCCAGAAGCTAATTCGTCTGCTGTAGATGTTAGTATTGTACCATCTTCTGTTTTTGCTTGCCAAGCCATTTTAACTGGCTCTTTGTCTAGCCCTAATGCGACTAATATTTTTTCTTTAATATCCATAGTGTGTTCTTTTTTAATATAATAGAATTATTGGTTAGTTATTTGATTTTGTAATTATTTCGTAAAGAGCTTCTAGTATTTGCTCATCAGTTAAATTCATTTCAGACATTTTTTGCATTTTATCTACAAAATATCCTTCAATGCTTAATCCTTTAATTTCACCACTTTTTATCTTAGACCATAGTTCCTCATTTTGAATAGACATTTTTACAAACCAAGTTCCATTAGGTAAGTCAAATCCGTAAAGTTTAGATTTATCTTGTTCGCCTTCTTTTATCCAACTTTCTACAGTTAGTACACCGCTTACTCTATCTTGATGTTCGTATGTAGCTTTGTGGTGATTGTTATGTTTTAAGTACATTTCAGCTGCCTTACGTATAGTGGCTGGACTAAAATATACATAGTATTCTTCATCTTTTTCTGGGTTATAACGGATTATCTGCTTGTGTGGGATAAGTGCTGGAGAAACAATCATACGCTGTTCTTCAATTACTTTTGCAAATGTTAAGTTGTTTTTCTCTTTCCCAAAGTATACAAAATCCTGTTCTATAGCAGGGCTAGCAACCAGACTTATCGCGTCAATAGTCAGTTCTTCTGCGTCATCAGATACAACTAATTCTACGATTCTAGTTGTTTTAAGATCTTCGTAGTAATCAGCATTGTCTGTTTCACATTCTGCTTTGGTATTATATTGGCACTTTCCTGTGTTACCAAATTTCCATTTTCCGTTTTCGCATTTTTTGCATGGCATAATATATAATAGATTAAATTGTTAGTTATTTGATTTTTAAATTGTAGCTCTCCTTCTTATGTTAGCTAATTTGTTTTGACTGTTAGTCATATCATCTGTTACTACAAAGGCTTGAACAGGCTCTGGCTGCATAACATCTCCGCCTAAAGTAAACTGTCCGCTTGTCATTTGTGGTGCAGGACTTGCAGCCCCACTTACTGTTGAAGAACCACCGCCACCACCACCCTGAGTTGGATTAGTTGACATAATTTTTGCTAAAGCTGCTGCTCCCATAACACCTGTTGCTATTGCATTTGCTAGTCTGACAGGATAAGGTAATAACTTATCTCCTACAGATGTTGCTCCTAAAGCTGCCATTATTCCCTGCTGTGTCTGATAGATAGTTTGGGCTGCTGCTACTCCTTTTGATAAAGCTGCATTTTCCCCTGCCATAGCTGCCGCTGCTCCAAAACCTAGTTCTATTGTTTTTTTCTTAAAACTTTCTTCTGCTTTAGTTATTGCTATTTTTTCGTCAGCTACTCTTTTTGCTTCTTTTATAGCTTCATCTGCTGCTTTTTTATCTGCTTTTGCTTTCTCATCTCTAGCTTTCTTTTCTTCTGCTTCTTTCTTTTTTAAAGCTGCGGATTCTTCTGCTGCTACCGCTCTTACAATAGCTTGTTCCTCTGACTTCATTCTTTTACGTTCAGAAAAATTACTTCTTTCTATTTGAAATACTTGTGCTTGTAAGTTTGCTTCTGCGTCTAAATTTTCTTTTGTTGATTTACTAAATGAATTTTCTACTTGCTGAAATCTTAACTTTTCGTTAGCTACGTGTAAATCTTTTTGTAATTGTTCGTCTGCTAATCTATTAGCTGTACGCATGAATTCTAACCTTTCTTCATTAGAAAACTTTTCTATATCTCTAGCTTTAAGACGCAACTCCATTATATCCTTTTCAGTTCTAGCCTTTTCAACTATTGCTTCCCTTTCAAATTTCTGTAAAGCTAATCTGTCTTTCTCTAATTGATTAGCAACTTTCATTTCTTCTTTTGTAGTTTTACCAAAGTCTTTTACCCCCTGCACTGTTTCTTTTAAACTGTCTTTAAAAGCGTCAAAGTTACCTGTGATTAAATTAAATAACGCCTTACCTGCGTCAGAGATAATATCTGTAACGTTACCTAAAGCTACACCTAACTGAGTAGTTATTTGTTTAAACTTACTTGCCCCTTCTTCACTATCTTTAAAATATTGTGCTAAACTTCCTATTGCTACTACAAAGAGTCCTATTCCTGTTGACGCTATAGCTGCTTTAATAGAAGAAAACGACCTAACTGCTACCCTACCCATACTTCTTATTCCATCTGTAACGCTTTTAAGCGAAACGCCCATAAATTTAAACTCACTAGCTAAAGTTCCTGTTTCTTTTGCTACTTCTCCTATATTTGACTTAACTTGTAAGTTAACTGTTTCTGTATTTTGATTAGCCATATCTTAGAATGTTATGTTTGTTGATGTTAATTCGTGTAAATAAACTATTGCGTTCCAAATGTTATTTACGTTGTTTCTGTCTGTGCATTGTACAGTCATAGTATTACTACCAGAATCTATCATGGCAAAAGTACCATTAACTCCGTCTTTGGCTATGTTTCTAGTAAAGCCTGTAGTGAATGTCATACTGTAAGAATTGTCTACTACAGTAGCACCCTGAAATAGTCTATATGAAAATTTACCTGCTGTACCACTAGAACCGCCTACTTCTAGTCTTGTTAAAAATACTTCCCAACCAATTATGCTGTTATTTCTTACGTTTATAAAATTACCACCTTGATTGTTTACTGTTAAGCTAGTTGCTGTATTATCTGTTGTATAACCTGATAGCTGAATTACTGACATCTGTCTATCTGCAAAAGCAGCACCACTATTTATGCTGTTTAAACCACCACCTAAAGCGAATTCACTTTGTCTGCTTGCTCTACCATTGATACCTAAAACTGTTGCATTGTTTATATTAGAACTTATTTGATTCTGTGTTCCTGTTATTATGTTATTACGTGAATAGCCGTTAATTCTGTTATCTTGCCCTGATATAAAACTACTATCTGTTTGAGATCCCAATATATTATTATTACCTTCTATTTTGTTTGTTTCTCTTGTTATGTTTCCCTGTATATTTCCTTTAAATCTAAATATTCTGCAAGTACCTGTAAGCACGTCATAAGTATACCCATACGCTTCGCATTGTACTTGGTTTGGTACTACATTATTTGTACCATCAGTAAAAGTTACGACACCATCTTGCGAAATTGACTTTGGCCTGATGTCAAAGTTAGGTAAATTAGTTACTTGTGTTTTTGCCATTATATTTTAATAAATTCTACTGTTGCTAAAGCATTTGGTTTATAGTCTATTTTATTCACTCTAAATATTTGGTTCTTGATAAACACCCTGTCATAGAAATTAAACGTTGATATGTCAGAAGGTGTTAGATTAACTTTTATAGTCATTATTCTTGTATCAGGATTATATAGCTCTGCATAATAAGGCAGCCAATAAAAATTAAATAAATTGTTTACAGGCGACGCACCTATAGGAAACACTAGCTGACATTCCCCAAAATTATAATCTATAGCACTTGTAACTGACGGTATATCTGACAAGTGACTAAACCTTAGAAACGTGCTTTCGTCTGATTGTGTTGCACCACCGTAAGCAGGCACAGTATAATATTCCCCAGAACCCAAAGTAAAAGTTGTATTCTTATAAAATATTCTAGGTAAATTTTCAAATGATTCTGTTTCTGTAGCTTCATCATTTGCTGTAAAAATTGCAGGTGTAATAAAATCCCCAAACTGTTCAAATAAAGGTTTTATAACTGTAGCTGCAAAAGGCTCTGCCACTATTTCATCTGTACCTTCTAAAATTGTATATGCTTCTGCACTAAATTCTTTGCTACCGTATAAAAAGCCATTAGTAGATTTTTTATACAAACCAAAAACATAGTCGTCTTCGTCTTCTTCAAATTTAAATATAGTATTCTTATTCAAGTCTGTTAAAGGTGTCAGCTTCATTTCAGAAACATCTACTTTGTCTGTCCAGTCATGCTGTATTCCCCTACTTGCTAAATTAGTACCTGCTGTATTTACATTAAACACATCTTCATATGGTTCTATTAGTAAGTTATTTGGATTATCAGGATCAGGTAAACTAATTAAATTAAACATAGTAAATAAACCCTTCAAGAAATCCCATTGTTTTAATTCCCCTCTAAAATTTAAAAGTTGCTGTTCTACATCTATTAACGTACTTTGTATTTCTATTATAACTTTCGCAAGTGAATTATCTAATACAAAGTCAGTATTACTAGCACCCCCTTTCCTTAGTTTAAATTGTATTTCAGAACCTGCTCCTAATGCAGGGTCAGCTAGTGTACCTGTTCCTATTACACCGCTAACGTAAGCATTTGAGTCACTTGTAATTACATTACTTGTTCTAGTATGGGGTATAGTTTGTTTTATAACACCACCAACATAAACTTCTAATATATTTGTTTGTATTAGTGGACTTGTTACAGTTGTACTAAATAATTGAAAATTAAATTTAACTATTGTTCCTGCTACTAAAGTTGTAATTTTATTATTAGATAAATTATAGTAATCAGAAGCTATAATATTTCCATCGTCCAAATCGTCAAAATCTATTACTTCTGATGTCGTTGAATATGTTACACCTGTATTAGCTTCATCTGCTTTAAAAGCCCCATTAATTATACTTTCTCCTTCTTCTCCCCAATTAAAGTCCATGTAAAGGTCAGTAAACAAGTTAGAATTAAAAAATGTACTTGTATAGCTAAATTGTTGCGTATCTTGAAATATTCTATCTACTAAATACTTTATATTTATACATGGTCTAAAAGCGTCTGTAATTTTGTTTAGCTTAGGGTTGTTAGTAGTTGCGTCAATAAATATATTTCCTGTCCAGTCTATAAAAGGATATTTAACTGTACTATAAGCATTTCTAAAACCTGATGTATTTGCGTTTGTATAAGTTATTCCTGTACCACTTGTATTCCAACTTTTTTCAATTTGGTCAAAATTATAAGTATGCTGTAATTCCTTAAAGCTCATATTATTAAACGTCTTGTCTTTTAAAACGTCTATTAAAGCTACAGTTTCAGAAAATACATTTACATTGTAGCTAATTTCGCCTAATGAATCTTGACTTATTTCTATCATACGCAAAAAGCCTTCAAATAAAATATATCCATCTTGCTTTAATACGCATTGAGTTTTAACATAAGGGTTAAAAGTAAGCCCTTCAGTAGTACGACTTATTTCAAATATATTATCAAAGATTTTATTGTTTCTTTTTGTAGCAGGTAGATTAAAGTCCTTAGAATAGCTTTGTGTTTTCTCAGCTACATTTTTAAAATTATCTACACTTAAAGTTAGTGGTATATCTTCATCTT
>VTLG01009503.1_pt1 | contig 29916 bp, 48 predicted proteins | sample 4694571 | NCBI WGS metagenome assembly VTLG01 (sample SAMN12604809, study PRJNA352737) | marine metagenome | biome: ENVO:00000447; feature: ENVO:00000209|ENVO:00000569|ENVO:01000036; material: ENVO:00002151; isolation source: viral sequences binned using virsorter ...
ATGAGGGTACGTTTTAAATGTTGTAGTGTTTTTCCACTTTTTACTTAATAGTATTTCTTTAACTTCTTCGTGTGTCATTATATTTGTATTGAAAATTCGTTATTACATTCAGGGCATATAACCTCTACGTTATGGCTTTCTTTTAGCATTTGCTCTGCTAATTTTTTAGCCTCCCTTTCTATTTCTTCTCTAGTTACATCTGAGTATTCTGTTTCAGGATTTAAGGAAGGTTCGTAATCTATTTCATCTGTTTTCCAAACATCAACACCCCATTCATTAAGCTCTGTATTATTCCACTCATTAGCCAATATATCCCAGTCCCATTCTCCAAAGCTTGTATTGTCTTTAATTACAAACTGTTTTTTCTGTTCTTCTGTTAAATCCTTTTCTTGTATATATGGAGCTTCTAAAATTCCTAACTCCTTTAATGCTTGTAATCTCATGTTTCCACCTAATACAATAAAATTCTCATCTACTACAATAGGTCTTAGCTCTAGCATCTTAGGAAATTCTTTAATAGATTTTTTAAGCTTTTCAAACTTAGCTTTATTTATAGATCGTGGATTATCAGGGTTAGGAATTAATTTACTTATTTCTATTCTTTTCATATTTTTTTATTTTTTTGTTAAACTCAATCATTGCATACACTTGATTTGTAACATTCTCTAAGTGCTGTATTCTGCAAAACATATTAAACATACTATCAGACTCAGCTTTTATATGACAATCTCTACATACACCAATAAGATTTTCTATAAAGTCTTTCTCTTTCTTTTTACCAAATTTAGATTGTCTTTCAATATGGTGAATATCTGTTGCCTTAGAACCACACATTTCACAAGGTATAAAATCCTGTTCTCCGTAATTAAAAAACTGCATATATACTTTAGTGTGTGTTTTCATTAATCTAATTTACAACTGTTTTCATATACTTTTTTAAGTTTACCTAAAGTTTCCTGTACACAACTAGAACAGCTAGAAGGTCTTTTAGTTTCTCCAAAGACTTTATTATATAGCTTTACTAATACTGCCTGATCTTCACCTTTAATCCTATCACCCTCAATCTTAGCTATCGTGATTTCATATATCTTTATTTCATCTTGTGTAAATTGTCTTATGGTCTTATATGGAAAGATTTTATTCAGCTTATCTCTGCGTTCATCACATCCACAATCATCACCAAGAACAGCTTTAGCCACCTTGTCTATGCCTGTTGCTTTTAATGCTTTCTCTATTGAATCACCAAGTCCTTTACTTTTTTTGCTCATCTTTTAAGTTATTTAATAATTTATCTTTTATCTTATCATCATCTATTAAATCTAATAGTTTGTGTAGTGTGTGATTACTTGCTTCATTTATACTCAATTTAAAACCTTCTTCAGTTCCTAACACATAAGTCTTGCCCTTCTCATCACTAAAAGAAACCATATCATACTTCTTTATAAGTTCTGTATTAGCTTTTTTTATTGCCCTTATAATTCTACTTTTTTTCATTTTTCGTTTATTAAGTATTCTTTAACATTTTTAACTGCCTTATATATTGTTGCTCTTGATATTTTAGTAGCCTTAGCCATTTGGTTAAGACTAAAAGCTTCACGATAATATATGCGAAATATCTCTGCATCAAACCAATATACATCTTCTAGCTTTTCTTCAATCCAAGCTAGTTTTTCTTCTACTTTTTCTTTTTCTTTTATATTGTATTCTGTATTATCTGCTGTAATGCTTTCTATTGTAGTGGTTGTATGATACTCATAGTATTTGTGATATTTATAATAAAATCTACTAGTCTTACTGTGATATTGATTTAACATTATTCTAACTACATAAAAGGTCATTTGATTTCTTTCTATAATTTCAGTTAGTTTTTCTTGATCACATTTATATAATTCTAAAATTACGAAACTTAACAAATCTTCACCTTTGCCGTTGGTTATATTATAAGAAACATCTTTTAGTTTATTATAATTTTCTGCTAAGTATTTATTTAACATATCTTTTGAATAGAGGGTACTTTATATTGTTTACATAAGTTGTATTCTGTATAGCTCAATCTACTTGTTTCAATTTCTAATATATTACTAAATCTATTATGTAGTTTCTTATAAATATAATTTAATATATTTTTGTCTTTTTTCAAATCTCTTAAAATAAAAGACATTGTTGCACCACTTTCAAATAAAATTATAAACAAGTAATTGTTAGTATCAGTATAATTCCAATACAATCTTTCGTTCCTGCTATTAAAAAGTGTTCTTTTAACTTTCATTGTTTTGTTCTTGGTCTGCATACTCACTAGCTTCTGCATCTACGTTATTATGATATGTGTTAATGTAAGAACCATAAGCTCTGTACCATTCTAACTCTTTGTCTTGTTTCAAATAATTTTCAACTTGCATCATTTTATAAATTATTTTTATTTTGTCATCTAATTCTTTTTCTGTCATATGTTTTATTTTACTCATAATTTTAAGTATTGATTAATAACTTCTAGTGCTTCATCTATTCCTGTGCATATCTTAGCTAAATATCCTTTTTGATTTAATTTATTACACCACTCTATTTGCTCTTTTGTAGGTTTATTATAACCTACTTTTAATTCAATAGCTAATCCATGATATTTGCCAACAGGTTCATATATAAAAATATCAGGAAATCCTTTTTTATATCCTGTCATTTTAGCCTTGATTCTCTGACTTCTAAAAACTTGATACTGCCCACCCATTGATCCACAGAACAGAATGTTTTGTAAGTCTAAGTATTTACATATTGCTTTTTGTAATTGATATTCTTTCATTGTTAATCTTTGTAAAATTATGTAAAACCATGACAATCTATGACAAATTACACCTTATGTTTTTTTCTCCACGTTGTACCTGCTGATGGTGAATAAACACTTTCAAAGCCAAGTTCTTTTAGATATTCTATATACTCTTTCTTTCCTTCTGTATCTAGCTTTTTATAAGTAAACTCATTATAATAGTCTGGGAATTTATCTTTTTCTTTTTTATTAAAGCCATTAGATGCCCACCTCTTTAATCTTAGGTTTATGTCAAACGTTCTCTGCAACTCAGCTCTAAACTTAGTACCACTCTTGTTTTTCTCTGTCCAATATAGAAAGAAGTTATCTTTATCCTCCTTACCTATAGACTCTATTGCGTGTATGGATTTTTTAAAATCCAATATCCTTTCTTCTATACTTTTACTTTTACTTTTATTTACTTTACTTATACTAGCAATGCGTTTGCTTTCCTTTGGCATAGCGTTTGCATTATTCCATCTTTTAGAAGCATTTTCTTTTGCCTTATTAGATTTATTATTTATTTCTTCTATATGATTATTTAAACGCTTAGAGTAAAAACAATTATCTTCTACTACAAATAAATCAAAATCTTCTATGACCTCTTTTAATATAACAGGATCACACTGTAAACCAAAAGCTAGTGTATCATAATCTTCTATACAGAGTTTATTTTCTTCAGTAAATAATAATTCTAATACTGACCAGAATACACCATATCCTTCATATCCTAGTTTAGCTCTTAGCTTTATTATTCTTATATCGTTTCTTGCGTTTGAATCGTGATTAAAGTAAGTTTTTTTCATGTTTAAAGTTATAAAAAACCCCCTTATTTCTAAGAGGGTTATTAATTAAAATGGTGATTTCTCTGCAAATGAAGGCATTTCTTTTACCTGTTTCTTTCCGTAAACCCATTCTACAAAACTGTTAGCCATCTTTTCCCATTCATGGGGTTCAATCTTTTCTGCCACTACTAAATCAATAGCACATTTAAGAGATGATTGTCTTATAATATACTCTTGTACATTAGAATCTTTTTTAGGTGATTGACTAGTTGTAAAACCACCTCCTTCTCTTTGTATCTTTATAGAACCCCTATCATTTATTTCATAAGTAATCTCTTGATCTACTTCAACATAAGGATTATCTTTCTGTTTAAAGATAGCTCCTCTATCTCCGTTGTCAAGTTCTAGCTCAAAGACATATAATGTTTTACCATCATTAGTTACAAAGTCTTTTTTCTTTTCAATGTTTGTAATTTTTGCTGTTTTCATATTTATTTATTTATTAATTCGGTTAAACTTAGATTAAGTATACTACATAATCTTTTTGCATCACTTATTCTCAACAATCCTGGATCATTAAGGTATTTAAGCATTGTTGGGTATGACATATTCATATAATCAGATAAATCTTTTTTAGTTATCTTATTATGAAACATGCTATATTCAACAGCTCTTTTAAAATTTTCTACCATAATTGTAATTTTAATTATATACAATAATAGTAAATCTTTTTTATATTAGCTAAAATAATTTTAATAGTTATTAACATTTTGATTGTTGAAAAACTCATAAAAGTTTTTTTACATTTATTGCAATACATATAAAGATTATTTTATATATTTGTAGTATAACAAACAATAATAATAAAAAATATGAAAAATTTAGAAAACAGAATTCAAGATAAATATAGTCAAATATATTCTTTTGAAAAGAATAACGATCCTAATAGATATGGGTATAATGAAACTCTAAATAAATTAAGAAAAGATTTATTAGAATTAGAATTAGAATCATTAAAATAAAAACAATAACAATTTAAAAACAAATATTATGAACACAGAAATTTACAAAACTATAAACATAAACACAGATCAATCAGCTATACTAATGACATTAATAGATCAATTTATTAAAAAAGAAAGAGAATCTATTAACTTTTTTACTAATAAGCTAAATAGCTCAGACACAACAAAAGATGTTAGAGATTATACAGGCGTTATAAAGATAAGTAAAGAGAGAATTAGTCAATTAGCTAATCTACAAGATGATATTATAAATAGTGAATTAACAACTAAACACCAATTAAGATGATAAAAGAATATATTATATCAGGTAAAGGTTATTTTCCTGTAAAGAATCAGCAAGACTATACTATTCCAGGTGTAGAGGTTTCAGATATACATTGGACTTATGATATGATAACTTTTAAAGGAACAGAAAAACAATTACAACAGTTTCTAAAAAAGCTTATGAAAGATGAGAAATACTTTAAAGTCATAGGCATACATGAACACAATGAAGAAGAAGAAGAATACTATAAACAATTATTAACTAAAAAATAAAATTATGACAACAACAGACTTAAACGAATTTGGTGGCAGAGAAAGAGATATGGCAGAAGAATTATTAAGAGCATGGAGAACACAAGGTTTACCTGAAGATTTTTATGATGATAAAGTAGAAATAATGATGAATAAATACTCAGGCAATGTTTTTCTAACAAACAGTGATTACCAAGTAGCAATGATGAACGGTGACTACCTAGAAAGCTTTTACACTTTACATTATAATGGTGATGAAGGTTTTTTAGAAGACTTTGAAGATTATAAAGAAGATGATCTACACAGAGAAGACTGGGAACAATTGCAACAAATAAGAAAAGATAATAATTTATAAAATGAAAGAAATGAAATTCCAACCAATACATTCTATTAACACATTCCAAGTAGCTAACAATGAAATATATTTAGGTGGCTTAGATGAAAATGGTGAAGATATTACAATCGTTATGAATGCTTATGAAGTATTAGAATGGCTAGATATTAAATATATAAAAGAACAAACCATCAAACACATTAAAAAACTATGAAACATTATAAAATAAAAAAGCTAGTCAATGGTTACAGAGTGTCACCATTACTAAAAACTAGAACCCTAGTAGCATTACCATATATAAACACGTCTGAGAGCATCAGCGTGGTGTGTGGCAACGAAACAATGATTGTGAATAGAGAAACACCACTATTGCATCAAGAGTCCTTTAAAGACAAGTATGGAAGGAATAGAAATTATACGTTGTATTATTATGAGTGGAATCCTAATGAGAATCAGCAAAGGTTATTTTAAAGAGCAATAGATAACCCCCTGTACGAACACATTAGTACAGGTCTAAGGAGATATTGCCTGTTACAAGAGGTTACCTATTCCCTTTTAATTTAGTGACTAGCTCTTTAAACTGTCTACGCATACCCTTGATGTCATATACTTTATTATCATTTTCATCATAAGTATAATACGCTCCTAGTTTAATTTGCTCACTATATATGTGTGATTCTCTACTCATAGTTCCATTAACAAATTTATTCCAAATTTTCCATTATTCATAATTACGCCCACGCCGATTGCAGGTTTCTTGCCATATTTAGCATAAGCCATAGCATAGCTTTCATGGTCTATTCCTGAACCTACTTGCATTCCAAAAACTCTAAAATTTTGACCAACGTAATGTTCGCAATACGCTTGTGTGTGTAAATGCCCTTGAACCGTGTTCATCATATCAGCTCTGCATTTTGTTCTAGCAGTACCACCTTCACCATGAATATATTGTACTCCATGCTTTTCGTATCTTTCAACAAAATTCCATCCAGGTACTTCTAAAACTTCTTTATAACTTTTAATCCATTTACTTGGTATTGAAGATGATTGTGCTTTACGCATCACCATACGATCATGATTGCCAATAATAACAGTGGCTTTAGGAAAAGCTTTGTGCCATCTAGCTATACGTTCTATTGAAAGCTCTAGTTCATCAGCACCACCCATTCCATCTGCAGAGGTTTCATGATATGAGGCGTAATGATTGTCTATTATATCACCAATAAAGACAACCTCTGTACAATCAAATTGATCGTATTTAGATATACAAAATTCAAGGTATTTATCAAGGCAAAAAGGCTCGTGGAGATCACCAATAACTAGAACGTTATTTAAACCATTGCCTTCAGATTGGCGTAATTCTTTTATGAAGTCATGTTCTGACTTTGTAAGTCTTAGCCTATATTCTTTTAATTGTTTTATTTCTTTTTAAATTTTTCAAACGAACGCCCACCAAAGTAAGCTCCTATCACCGTTATTAAAACCAACTGCAATAAATCAATCCAATTATCTTTAACCTCAAAGTCAATCATTCCTGCTTCAATGAAGATTAGTATAATTGTAGATATAACTAAAAATGCAAGTGTCAAAGGTCTAATGTTTGCAGGTAACCATCCTGCTTTTGCATCAGCTTCCCATCTTCTCGTAATCTGTTCTTCTGCACTTGCCTTAGCATCTAAAATCATTTGCTTAAACTTAATCTTTAATTCTTTTCGTTCAGCATCAGTTGTTACAACATTATCAACAAGTTTATTAACATCTAAATTAAGATTGCCAAATAAGTTTTTTAAGAAATTCATACGCTATTATAATTGGTTACAGTTCTATATTTTGTTTTATTGTTTTGGTCTTTATAAGCCACAAGCTCCTGACATCTATTATCATTTAGAGTATAGCTAATATGAATCCATGCAGGATTCTCAGGATCAATATATTCTGTTGCATCACCAAACTCTAATATAACTTGATCAAATGGAAGTGCTAATTCTTTTAGTGCCTGGTATATTTTTATATTATCCATTCTTCCACGTTTAAAGTATTGGAGGTCTATTGCTTCATACCGACAATGCTGTGAACGAGAACTTGATCCGATGGCTTCTGACAAAATAAAAGACCTGTAGCCACTTGTAACCCTCAAAGCTCCTAATCTATCACGAAGGGGTTGGAGAATCTCAGTGGCTAGTATGGTCAGTTTATATATTCCTTCCTTAGAAGGCTCGTTATTTAATCCTAAACGTAAAGCCGTATTACTTCTAGTAAGTTCTTTTAACGTAAAGTTTTTTGATAAACGCATTATTCAAATTTAGCTAAGTATATTTTGTCTATTTCTTTTTGTATCTCTTTTCTAGTCGCTTCTAATTGCATCATTATATTAGCCTCAAACCTCACCACTTCCTCACCTTCATCAAATACAATAACAGTTGGTACAGACATAATCTTATATTCTTTTTTTATTTCAGGATTGTTACAAATGATAATGCTATCCAATTTGCAATCTTTCAAAACTGTTATATCAAAACTATTATCTGCATTCCAACTACTATTATATTGCACTACTGAAACTTGACTAAAAGCAATACCATAACAAAAAAATAAAAAACCCATTAACACTAATAATATATTGCTCATGTTCATTATTTTAATTTGTATAAGCGTTCATCCATTACATCTAGCTTTTGCTCAATAGCATCAAGCTTCTTACTATTACCCATAATTGTAGTACGCACTAGCTCATCTTTCAGCTCATACTCAGTAGCACTAACCCAATTGCCTTTCTCTAATGCCTTTTTATTAGCATCAATATCAGCTTTTAGAGTAAAGTAAGTACCTGAAACAGAAGCAACAAGAGTTACTATAATACCAATGGTCTTTAAATCTAAAGTAAATTGTGACTTTTCGTTTACTACATTCATTTGTTACACCCTTTAAAGTCTGCCACTCCTTGACTAACTATTAATGCTATTAGTACCCAAATAAGATTAGCCATTTCGCCCTCGCTAACTCCCACTGAAGAACCACAAGTTATTATTATAATGGTTGCAAAAGCATACCAAAATTTCTTTGATGTTAAAATTGATTTGATTGTATTTAAAATTTCCATATTATATAATTATTAAATTAATTCCTAAATTGATTGTGTAATTTTCTCTATCAAAATACCTAAGATATTCTAATTGAGTATATAACGATAATGTCTTAGTTAATTTATAATTTGTTGTTATACCAAAATCATAATCGTTTGTTTCTGATCCATATTCAGTTAGTTTATGATTAACAAAGAAATAGTTACCATAAGCTAATATAAAGAAATTGTCCTGATATATGTAATAAGATAAACCTACTACGCCTGAAAGTGTGTATTGATTTCCGAGTTCTGCTAATTTATCTCTATTATAAACGGCAGGTATTGTAGCATAGTATTGTTGAAATTGTGCTGTATTCTCAGCAACTATATTGCCGTTTAAAATCCACCTAAAAAATGATTGCTCTAACCTATCTAAATGTCCATTGGTGTTACTGTCTATAAACCAAAATTCTTTTTGATAACCTAAAGCCTCAGCAACAGCTTCAAAATCATCATAATTAGGAAAATCGTTTTTAAAGGGATTTAAGCTATAGATAGGGTGATACCTACCGACAGCACCAAACGTTGCTCTTATGCCATTAAAATCACGTTTTAGGCGTAAGTCTAAGGATTTGTACTGTAGGTCTATGTAGCCGTTGTTAGATGATTCTATTTTTGTGCTTGTGTGTTCTCCAATATATCTAAACCATATTGTGTGATTGTCATACTCCCTGCCAAATTGTTTTACTCTTTCATATTGTAATAAGTATTCAAACCTATCAACAGGTGATCTTTTTAGACTAGCATTTTTTTCTGTGCCGTCATAGTAAAACTTAGGTTTCTTTTCATATTTAAAACGGCTAAGTTTCTTTATTCCTATAAAGTATCTGTAATTAGTTTCATCTGTATTAGTTGTTTCTATTAGCTGACCATTAGCATAAGTATATGTTTCTAATGGTTGTATTGTAGAATTAACAGAACCACCTAAATAAATAGTAGAATACTTATAGAACTGCCCAAAAGACAGCAAAGGTAATAATAGAAGTAAAAGCCGTATCATAACACTTTTGTATAACAATAAGTTACATAAACGTCCATTGACCAACCACCATCAAATGCATCATTAGACCACATTTCAAAAGGTTTATTTAATATGCTAGTTGAACAAGTACCAGCTGCCACATTAACAGGTGGAGGTATAAAAGTTGCATCTGTAGTTATACCATTCATCATACGCCTTATTTGAGTCCAATAAGAAGTATCAACAGAACTATCATAGCCCAACATTAGATTATTCGCAGATGCCTCAGTTGAACTAGCATAAGTAGTTAATATAGTTACATTAAAAGGGGTAACCATGTAACCACTTAAAGCACCTACTAATACTTTTGGTGTAGTGTGTAAAGCTTGTACCTCTGTATTATTTAAAGAGAACTTGTCTGTTTGTATTACAAATTTAGAATCAATCTTTTTAGAAGTTCCACTTGCTGATCCTGTGGAGTCACTTACATCCACCACCATATATAGATCACCACTACCTGTTTGTTCTGTTAACGCTGTCTTGTCCGTTAGTCTTTGTCCTGCCATTTTTATTTATTTTTTTAATATAATTTTTTAGCTTTTTAAAGTTTTCCAAACTACTTGGATATGTCTTTCTTTTAACACCCATAAATAGTAATATCTGCTCCTTGTAAAAACCCTGTTAATCTGCTATTTCTAGCAATATTTATATCTAAATTCATTCCTGCGTAATAATTTCTAGTTGTGGGATCAAGGTCTGCCCCTGTATTTGTACTATATTCAGCAAAGGAGCTTGTATTATTTATTAAATAGTCTATTAAACGCTGTCTATAAAATTCACCTGCATCTTTTGACCTGTCTATAAGTGGTTTTATATCTTCATAAGAAGCACTAGAAGACTGATCATTAGCACCCATTATTACAACAGCATTATTTACAAATCTTAGCCTCAGGAATGGTGCTAACTCTTGAAATGCAAATTGCACTAAAGCAGGTTGTATGTATGTTTCTACAAGTGTTTTATAATCACCTGTTAAAGAACCACCTTGAATATCTGATTTTAGTTTAGCATCTAAATCTGTTCCCAAGACAGGAAGTATAAACATGTCTTGTGCCAATAGTATATAAGGCATAATGATATTATCATCTACAGAGCCACCAAGAGCTGTGTCTTTTTTTATTCTTGTCGCTGAAATATAAAGTGTGTGTTGTATTGCCATATTTTATTATTTTCTACTTGGATATTTCCACCAATTATTACTTGCATTTGCAGCCTGAACGGCATCTTTTATTCCTCTTGGTTTAGGTTCGTATGTCTTAGGTATAGAAGAAACTTTTTTATAGTCTTCTAAAGGTTGTCCTTCAATTAACTCACTACCTGACTTTAATCTATATAAAACTACCTTCCAGGCGTGGGTACACCAAACCCCCCCTTTGAGCTTAAAAAGATCATAAGCTTTTCCTTTATGTCCTAGCTGTTTATTAACTCCTTCTCTACTCGCTTTGTCAATATCTTCAATCCTGTAAACCACCCCATCATTACTGAGTCGCATCATGTTATTGCAAAATTCTCTTGATTCACCTGTTTTTAGTTTTCTTTTACTTTTATCAAAGTATTTAAATCTAATTTTATAAAAAGATTTATCTAAATAACTAAAACCATTAGGATTAGCCGTTATTTCATTTGCAAAATCCTTTTTACTTTTATTAGCCTCATTTTCTCTTATTAGTTTCTCTGCCCATTCTTCATAATCTTCAATATGTCCTTCTTCTTGCTCATCTACTAATTCCCATAAATCCTCATCTATTTGTTGCCCTTTTAAATTTTCCAAAAGACCATTCATGTCTTCATCTGACATCTCTACAGCATCTTTATCTATATCTTCTTTTGTAACACCTTCTTTCTCTTGATCTTCTTCTGATTGTGTTTTAGTCACTTCAAGATCAATGAAATCAGCAGGTTTAAGCGTCTCAAAGTACAAATCAAGGTTTATATCGTTAATTGAAAATATCTTGTCTAATCCTTTTAAAAGAGTGTTTTGAAAGGGAATAATAACAGTATTGTTAAATAGACTATAAGCATCTCTTAATTCATCTGCATTATTTCCTAAACCACCACCCTCAGACCTTATGCCAAAAAGAATAGGGGAAGTAACTCTATGACCTGCTAATATCTGATTAACAGCTTGTTTGCTCATACCTTCCCACGCTGACTGGGCATCATTCATTTGTATAGGTTCTATAATAGGTTGTGTATCTTTACCATCATTAAATGTTATAAGTATTTTACCTGCATTTCCTGATCCTGCAAACTTTTGGTTTAATTGTCTTTCTATTGTCCTTCTTTCTTCTTCTGTTGGTACGCCATTGCTAAAACCAACGTGCATAGATGGTGTCATACCTGATGTTATATTAGATAAATGAAACTGAGCAATCTCTAGCTCCATTTGAATCCAATCTGTTGCTGCAACATAATCAGGTGCAAAGCCATAAAATAAGGCAGGGTTTTTATCTCTAATCATTAAGATTTGACTAGCTTGTGTTCTATCTTCTGTACTGAAAGCTTTATATGGTCTTGGTTTGTATTCTGATTTTTTACATTTAGACCAATCTGCAGAATAGTAATAAGTGTCTATTTCACCATCAATCATTTTACCTGACCTTATGTATTGTGCAGGTATATGATGCATCTTAGCTATCTTACTACGATCTCTTGACCATATAACATTGATATAGCAACCACCAAATAGTTTTAAATCCATTGCAAGGTCTTTTAAGACATCATCATCTGAATTATGTAATAGTTCTCTTAAACGTAAATATGATTCTTTAGTGTCTTCGTTTTCCTCAGCATTTGTAGCTGCTAAACCCTCACCATAAATCATTGCTCCTATTGACTTAACCAAAGCACCATTAATAGCACTTCCTAAAAATAGCTCTAGCAAATAATTAGGATAAAGATTGTCTTCACCAAAACTAACCCAATCATTTTTAGAATCTTCTACTAAATGAGGAATGTTGTAATGTGATAATTTTATTAAATCTAAATTCATAATTAATTAGTTATATAAACGCTTTCTGTATCAGAATCGTTAGTTGTATATTCTGTATATGTAACAGCTGGGTTTGCAAATGAACCTGTAGTTGTAGGAACTAAATTTGCTAAACCTGTATAAACCACATGCCTACTGTTTAGAACAGCAGGATCTGTAGGTAAAGAGGCATTTATAGCCTCTCTTATAGTGACATCATAAAAACCATAAGGAAAATCTGTATTACCAAGTAAAACTTTTCCCACCGCAAGACTCTGTGAACCTGATGTTTTATTTAGTATTTTTAGCTCAACATATCTTTCTTTATTTGTATAAGAATAAGAGCTAGGCAACAGGGTTACAGCTTTACCTGTAATATGACTAGTTAGAGTTATAATTGGTTTATATTGTATATTATCTTTATCCTGGTACTCATCAAAAATACTTACATAAATTTCATTTGAACTACCATTAACGGCAGTAGTACCACTATTCCATAGTTGAATCATCCTTTTTTTTCTTTTTAGGTTGCTCTTTTATAAATAAAGTATCTCTAACTGATTCATTAAGTCCTGCTATTTGTTTTTGTGATAGGTCATCTAAAGGTATATTTAAGGTATCTATACTTTTACCTTGCCATTCTTTTTTTAATTTCCAAGCCATAGTTGTTTTCTTATAAATATAAATATAAGATTATTGTTTTTAAGTGTACAAAAAAAGGGGGCAAAAACCCCCTCTTTTATCTATTTTGAGTAACGATTAAGTTCCTACTGTAATAGTTAATGCTGCATCTGCATCAGATAATCCATCAAACGGATAATCAGTTGTAGCTGATCCTGAACTAGCAGGTAACTGAATTAAAGCATTCTTTTCCTCAGCAGTCCATTCAATAGTATATCCTGTCATATCACCTTTAGCTGTACCAGTAACAACAGTACCACCTGAAACATGACAACCATTTGCAATACCTAATAAAAATACATTATCGTTAGTATCTTGTACAAAAATCTGAGCTCTTGAATATGCCATAAGTCTAAGCTCATTAGTCATATCATGGTCAATCTTTTGTAGTGTTACAGATAATGCCTGAGTAAAAAATGTAGTTCCGTTAGCATTATCTGAATTGACAGTAACTGTCATACTAGATAAATTAGGAACTAAGTCATACTTAAAAACAGTAGTTGCACTTCCTGTAGCACCAGACCAAGTCGCAAATCCAGCTGTAGTCATTTCAGTAGTATTTATTGTAGCAACCGCTTCTATATTATTATTATAGTTTTTACAAATATATATTGCTTTTAATCCACCGATCTGGTCTTTACAATCTATTAATCTTCCTCGTGTTATATCACAAGCCATAATTATTTAATTTTAAAAGTTAATAAAAGGGAGGTATATTTCAACCTCCCATTTAAAGTTATTTTAGAATGTACAACCAACAACCCCGTCAGTCTTAACTCCTGTTTGTACACCAACTGCAAAGTTCATTACAATTCGTACATTGTCCGAACCATCATATTGATATGTAGGTATAACTCTTGCTTCAGTCCAATCTGTAGCTAAGTTTGTGCCAAATACCATGTTCTCTTTATATGTCATAACGATTGCATCATCTGGCATACCTGGACATCTGTAGATGGGGTAACCTAAATATGTTAAACCGTCAATGCTTTGATCTGAACCTCTCATATTAATACCTTGTCCTGTTCCTGAAGCAGTTAAAAACTGTCCGTAAAATCCGTACATTTTATTGTTCATGTATACTCCAAATCCTGGCTTATCAATTAGTCCAGGATGTGAACCCACTACAGCATCAAAAACAGTTGCCAAAGCATCATCTATATTAGCATTAGTAGTTGCAGCACCTGAATTAATTGTAGACTGAGTAAAGTCTGCACAAGCAGAAGCATTAAGACCTAATTGATCAAACACACCATCATTAGATAAGAAACCTGCACCGAATATTGGACCAGAATCTGCAACCCAAATACCGTTTTCTAATTGTGCACCTGCTTTACCTGCAACTGAAGCTAATAAAAAGTCTTCAAATGTTCCTGGCAAGTTTCCGTTTCTATCCATGTTTTCACCAATCCACGTTGGAAATACTGTACCTCTACAAATTTCTTCGTTTACTTTTAAGTCAGTAAGCGTTAAAACTTGTTCAGTTAATGAAGTGTCATTTCCACTAGAGAATGAACACGCTGCAGCAACGATTGGATCATTTATTCCTAAGTTAGAAATAACTGCTTTTCTATTTAAACCGTCTATTTGTCTTACATATCCTTTTGCAACTGTGTCAGGACTTTTAACTGCAGCAGTCACATAAGGCAATGCTAATTTACCTGCATAGGTGTTATCAGTTACGGTTATGTCAAACTGATACTCTTTACTTAAATTATATTGATTATTTGCCATTTTTAAAATTATTTATTGTTAATGTAATATGCTGCCCTCTCCATTGATGACAGTTTCGCTAAGTCAATAGTTGAATTAAAATTATAACCTTCAGGATTGTAATTAATACCTTCCGTTGCAGGTTCGCCACTCAATTCTACTATTTTGCTTTTAAGTTCTTCAATTTGTGTCATAAGCTCACTAATCATCTCAGAACTCATTTCTGTTTTTTCTTCTTCAGTTTCTTCAACTACTTCAGATGACGCTTCTACTTTATCAGCTTTAAGATCAGCCACAGCATCCTCTAAATTTTGAATTCTTTTTTCCATTCCTTCCCAGTCACCAACATCAGCTAGTTTTTCTTCTTCAGACATTTCTTCCTCTTTAGCCTCAACATCTTCTGCTTCTTTTTCTTCGCCTAAGTCTAAGATTTCAGATGAATCACCTATTGTCATTTTGTTGCCATTTTCCATAGTGTAGCTTCCTGCTTCAAGAGCTTCAGCTTCACCATCATCGCCAACAGCAAATACTTTAGATCCGATCATAAATTGCTCATCCTCTGTAGCAATAGTACGCCCATCATCTAGTTTCATTTCAGCGTATAGTTCTACGCTATTTGATTTTGATTCGTTTTTCATTTTAATAAGATTTAAGATTTTTTCTAGTGTTCCCATAACATGTATAAATATAAATTGATTATTATTGTTTACTTCTCTATCGTTTTACAGTTCTATTTTTGATAGCAGAACATACTTTAGCAGCCGTTTCTTTATTGCCATATTCCTTTATTTGGTCACGCATACAATCATCCCATGAGTATTTTAACATTGCTTTCTTTTTAGCATAAGCAACATACTCTAACATCTTGTATTTTTTTTTGTATTTACGCTTTCCTTTTTTATTATAAAGTTCTTCTTTCATTGTAGCTGTCGCATGATCAACGCATGGCATAAACAATTTAATGCCATCTACTGTATGAGGGTGTGATCCTTCACAACCTTTAAACATTTGAGCATATAGCTCTGCTTCTTCTCTTGTTTTAAATAGGGGTTCGCCATCTAAAACACTTATAGGTTTTAGCTCATTTTCTAAAATGATCTCTTTAATTTTACCCATCATTATTTCATCAGGGCAATCTTCACATACTTCTTCCAGTATATCTTTATTCCTAGATGCTTCTATTAGTTTATCAGTGAAATATCCTTCTATACTAAAACCTCTAACTTCTTTATTCTTAATCTTTTTCCAAATATCAGGATTATTTTCTGCAGATACTTGTACAAACCAAGTACCGACAGGCATATTCTTGAATCCATACATATTAGATTTATCAAATTTTTCACTTTCTTTAATCCATGATTCTACAACCGTTAAACCCTCTAATGGCTCTTTGTGTTCAAGAGTGTGATTATTATTGTTTAAACTTGACATAAATAGCTTCTGTGCCTGTTTAATAGTTTCTTTTGTGAAGTATACATCATATTCTTCATTAGTATCTTTATCTAGTCTTGGTATTCTTTTCTCAGGAATAAGAACAGCACCTATTAATTGCTTTTGTTCTTCATCTACTTTAGCTAGACTTAGAAAGTCATTATTAAAGAATACAAAGTTTTCTTCTATTGCAGGAAATTTAACTACTGATATAGCATCTACGCCAAACATATCAGCTGTTTCATCTATGATTAATTCTATTAGTTTTCGTTTTTTCTCCATAATACTTATAAATATAAAGTTCTTAATTTTGTTTACAATGTAGACTGTATTTCAAGTTCTTCCTGTAATGCTTGAGAATTTGAAATATCATTTTCTATTACATAAGCTTGTACAGGTTCAGTGCCACCAAGCGTAGGTTGATTTATTGTATCTACATTTGGCACTAAACCACCAATTCCTGATATAACCTCTGAAGTTTCCGCTGTAGCATCACCACCACCACCACCTCCAGGAACTTGATTTAAAACTGCTTTAGCACTTGCTATTCCTGCTAATACAGAAGCAACACCTGAAGCGATAGCACCTAAATTGGCAGGGAATACTAAGCCTGAACCTGCTTTAATAGCACCTGCTATACCTTGTGCTGTGTCAATTAGTATTTGAAATATGGCATTTTTTTTCTCCTGTTTTAAAGATTCTTTTTCTAGCTTCCTAGAAGCTTTATCATATTCCTCTTGGCTTATTAATCCCTTTTCTAATTGCTTGTCTAACTCATTTTGCTCTTTTACAAATTCTTCAGCTCTTATAGCTCCGATACTAGCTATCATATTTTGTGCCATATCTACTTGCTTATTCATTTGCTCAAATTCTTTATCTGCTTTTTTCTGATCATTAGCAACCTTTTGAGCATTTGCTTCATCTTCCTTTCTTTTTGCTTCAGCTCTTAGTTCATCCTTTTTAACTTGTGCCTCTTGCTCTATAAGTAATAGCATTGCCTGTAATTCTTCCTCATCAGATATTGTTCTTTCTGCAAGTTCCTTTCTTTTTTGTTCCTCAATGTCCATAGCATTTAAAGATTGCTCTAAGTCTGTTTTACCAATAGCAGACAGCTCTTGCATATTAGCAATCCTCTCAGCTTGTAAAGCATTCTCATTTGTTTTTTGCTCTGAAGTTTGACCTGTAATCCTTTCCTCTATGTCAAGCAATTCTGTTTTTGCATTCTTTAAAAGAACCTGTAAGTCTATATTAGTTTCATCTTGGTCAAATTCTAATTGTGCTAAATCCACTCTAATTTGTGCAGCTCTCTTTTCATCTGCTAGTTGCTTTTCTAATACCTTGCCTAGTTTATCATTCGCTTCAATACGCTCATCAATAGTCTTTGAAATATCATCTCTAATTTGTCTTTGTATCTCAGCATCTTTTTGGTTTGTTAATTGTAATCTTCTTTGTTCAGCTTCTGCTAGTTTAACTTCATTTCTTAAGCTTACAAGGGAATCAGCAGTAGCATATATATTATCTTCACCTAAAATAAATTCGTCTGCCATATCTTTATATCTTTCCATTACAAAGGCATAACTCACTCCTGCCCCATATATTTGGTCATCAATAAATGTTTCAAATTCCCCTAGTTGTTCTTGCATAAGACCTTTCTGTGTTTTTGCAAAATCCATCATCTCACCTCCTAAGTTTTTAAGATCATCTATTGATGTACTACCATCACCAAAAGGTGAGGCATTCCATAACACTCTAGCAGTCTTTAATCCCATATTAAAATTATTCATGGCAAAATTTAACTGATTAGTTATGATGTTTGTAACATTTTCTACACGATTGTAAAAAAAACCCATATATTCCTCATTATCTAAAAGCAAATAATAAGACTCTTCCATGAAATTAATAAATCTTTTAAATGTCAAATTAAACATTTCAACTGCTACATTAAACGTATCCATTACTTTCTGATTACTCATAAGGGCGTTTCCAAGTCCAACAAATAATGATATTACTAATCCAATACCTGCTGACTTTAAAGCTAAGCCTAAAGCTTTTACACCTAAAGTTAAAACACCTGTTCCAACGGCAGAATCTTTAGCTCCAGCTTCTATTCCTTTAAATCCATCTTTGACACCTTCTAATTTCTTTGCAGAATTACCTGTGTCTACTTTTACATTTACTGTCTTTGTTATCGCCATATTAATCTTATTAGTTGTTTGAACATTCGTTTAAAGCTAGAATGATATTCCTCTAAGCCATAAACAAAGTCATAATGTTTATCTTTGTATTCTACTAACTGTATATGCTCTATGCTTAGAGGTATTAGTCTTGCTGTGTTTTCTATGTGTTTTTTTAATTCCATATTAAGTAATCTGAATTTTGTAATTGTATGTTTTGACCATTTTGATATAATGCCCAGTTTTCATCATATCCTAGTGACATATTATAAACTCTATTAACATCTAAGTCTACTGACATTTGCCATATTCTTTTAGTATCTGTTTGGCTATCTTCTAAACCAAATCTTAAAATCCCATTGTTAACATCAATATCTAAAGTACAAGTTGTTGGGTTAGCTCCTTCTCTGATACTAAACTCTTGCTGACCACCTGGAGTACTTAATTGTGTTGTAGTTCCATTTACATTTTTAAAAGCTGTATAATATGCAAATGCTTCTGTTGTGCCTAAAGGGTAAGTAGCACTTGTGCCACCAATAACAGTAACTACACCTTTAACCCTTATAATCATGTTTACATTATCAGGCATTCTTAATTGTTGTCCTCTACTTTTACCATTCACATACGCATATCCTTTTGTGTTTCCTGATGTATTTCCTGATAAAATTACTCTATGACTTTCACCATCTAATTTTGGTTCTCTTTTAGCCATAGTATTGTATTTAATTACAATATCATCACTAACACTTGGCATCAAGCTTTGTGTAAACTTATTTGTATATGAACCTGTTATGAATGGTTTATTTAATCCTGCAATCCTATCTGATATTATGGTTTTAGCTTGTGAATTGCTTAATATAGATTTAAAAGAAAATACTGATGCTCTATTTATTGGGGGACTACCTGTATTTGCGAGGCAAAGGTATAGTCCATCTGCAGATTGAGTAGTTGAATTAGTCAAAGATGTTCCACCCTGAGCTTCACAACTTGTAATGTCTGCAAATAAACCTAAATAATTAGGAGCTGACAAACTTGGAGTACAGCCAGGATTATCAGCAGGACACCATAAAAAAAATGGACCAAGAGTATTACTGCCTAAAATATTACCTAAAACATAATTTACATCAAAACCTAGATTTAATTCCTCATTAGATTTTATTAATGTAACTTTTGTAGACACATCACCACCTACTTGATAGTTTGATATTTCTAATATACGCCAATAAGAATCTTTTATAAATATATCATCAGCAAAAGTAAAATTAAATATATCTACTTCATTAAGGTTTATATAGCATTCCATAATCCTTGAATCAGGAGAATAAATTTCATTAAGATAATTTTGCCAATATGTATAATACAAGCTATTAGTTAATTCAATAGAATCTGATTCATAATTAAAAACATTTAAATTACCTGCTATTGGTGGTGCTTGATTCCAATATAAAGATTTTGTAGTTGGGGCTATTGTAGCCGAACCACTACTACTTGCATCTAAATCAAATGGAGAACATAATGGGTAAGTTGTAAAAGATTCTGCTGTTAAAACAATAGGGCTTACACCTGTGTTGAACCAATGCAGGTAATAAGTTACACTTGCACCATCTATATCTTTTACAGGTGTAGCAGAACCAGAGTAATAAAATAATTTTGGCTTTGTTGCCTCTAGCACATTTTCATAACCACCATCAATAGGTTTTGAAGTCCATTCATATTGAACTGCCATATTTGGTAACGCTGTTGGTAACTGTGAGTCATTATTTACAAATACCTTCTCATTTATATAAGGAGAAAAGATAGGGTTGTTTTTCATTTCACCGTTTGCGAAATCATTATTTGTTTCTGTTATTTCAATTTTTCCATACACATTTAAATCAGGAGTTTCTTCCTTAATAGCTTTATTCCATAAATCATTATCTTCTAAGTCTGATAATAATACAGTCTTTTTTTGTAGCTGTGTTGTGTCTTTTACAATCACCTCTTTTGATACGTCTAGTTTATCAGTCCAATACTTTATGTCCCCTGAACCTATGTAATCATTAAATGGTTCTATTATTATATTATATTGGTCTTCAGGATCTGTTGTAATCACTAAATTAAACCTTTCAATAATATCTTTTAAAAACGCATTTTGTGTTATTTTTTCATCTATACAAGAAGGAATATCAATTATATTATTATATTGAGCATCCCACCAATCATAATCACATTTAATTTGAGAATAACAATCATTTGGCAAATTATTATAACCTCCTAACACAAAAGTCATGGCAGCACTTACATCAGCTTTTTGAAAACCGAATGTTTCTGCTGTAAAATAAACAGCTTCTCCGATATCTAAGTTTGAAATATCTATGTCAAGATTTACTTGTGGGGCAAACCCTGATGTAGAATCCATTGGGTACAAGGAATAAATAGCAAAAGCATTTGTAAGCATTTCTTGTGTTTGAACACTATTAACTAGATCATAATACTTTGCTCTTACAGCAATAGGAATACTTGGATAATTATCACAAGTTGTTACGTTGTCAAGTAGAAGTCTAAATCTTATATTAATAACTGTTTGACCAGGAGATGATTTTGTAAAATAGTGATTAGCCTCATTCCAAAGGTTATTTACATCAGCAGGGGTTGTGTTATTTGTTGTTGGAGTAACTGTGTTTGCAGGTATTAAAAACTCACCGTATGTATCATTGCAATTTATAGACTCACTAGCACCCACAGATAAATCTCCCCATTGTGCATCATTACCAACATTCATATATCCTGATAATGCTTCAGAGGGTACTGTTGTTATTGCACCTTTAGAAGTAGAAAAGTTACATGTAGTCATAAATAGCTTACCAAAATATGAACCATCAATAAAGCTAGATGTATAAGTAAATCCTGCTCTAGCAATAATTAGCTTTAATAATTCTTTTATCTGCACTGCAGGTCTTAATTGCGTGATAGGAACATCATAACTAGAAGCAACACTATAGCCAATAGAATTAATATCACTTTGTGACATACTCAAAAATGTGTTTATAGATGTGCCATCTATAGTTGTTGCTGTTGGATTGTAATAAAAATCAGGAACAGTCAATGACATAGGGTACATAACTTTTTGAACACCTGCCGTTGCATCCCTTAAAGATGTTCCACCTGTATTTTGAAAAGAAGTTGATGATCCATCCCAAGAATAAACTACGTTTGCTTTTGTGAATGTGTGATTAAGCTCTGCACTATATGTAACATCACCATCTGCAGCTACATTCTTAAATACATCTTTTAGTCTTTTATTGCCAATAACTGTAAACAGGTCAGCAACATTAGATAACACCACCACCTCATATAATTGTGCTTTTTGGTATACAGATTTTAATTGTAAAATGCCTTCAAACTGTGGTATTGTTCCAACAAAGATAGTGGCATTAAATTTTTGTCTTGTGCTAAAAACTAAAGTTTCTAAATTTACATTATACCAATTTTGAAAGAACTCGTTGTTATTATCAGAAAATGGTAATTTAAATGTTTGACTATAACTACTCTGTCTTGTCTCAGGATTTTTAACATCAGAAAATTTATAATTCAAAGATATATTAGGGTTTTCTTGCAAATCTAATTCATAAGTAGTTTCTAATGAATCTGTGCTAGTAGCTTTTCTATATGCAACAAGTCTTAATTTAGCCATTATGAATTTGTGTTTATAGGATTAGCATATTCTATATTTATAGTGTATTGTATTAATTTATCATTAGCCACTGTCTTTTTTACAAAGCTAGAATCTGTTACCATAACAGGAACAGTATATCTACTAGAATTTGTGCCTGTGGTTTCAATTATACTTACATTAGTAGACATTAAAAGTCCTTCTAGTAATACAGCATCAGCTTCACTAATCCAATCAGTATTAATAGTTTCTTTTAATACAGCACTTGTATTTTTTGTGTTTTTACCTCTATCTGAATTTGTGTAACTGTACATATCACTACTAAACTCTCCAATCATTGTTTCATAATTATTTCTTGTGACATCTAATGTTTGCGTTGATTTTTGTTTGAAATTAAAATAGTCATAGCACCCTAAACTATTACGCCACCCTAAACGCCTGACAGCAAACCCCTTACAGCTTTCATCTTGATTTACAAAGTAATAGGGTGCAGATTTTTGTGTTCCATCAGCAAGTGCTAAAGAAACTTTATAATATGCCCACCCTGAATTATTAGAAGGTCTTGCTGTTGCTGTTAAATTTTGCTGTTCTAAATTTTTTGGACCAACTCCAAAATAGATTAACATATGTGTTTCCTTTACAACTTCACCACTAGCAGAAGGCTCTGCACCCCCACTAGCAAGATTATTTGTTAAAGAATGTGCTGATCCAATAGTGCCGTTGCTAGAATCATAATACTGAATCAAAACTTTAAAGCTCTCACTTTTAAAATTATCTATACCATTTAAAAAAGCAATAGTATGATAATCTGTACTGCGTACATAAGAACGCCTTATACCTGTAACACCGTATTCTTTTATGGTGTCTGATTGTAAATCACTTAACATCCTACTTGTAACACTATCAATTTGATAAGGGCTAAACTCTGTAGCCTGAAAGTCTGCTGTTCCCCTAGGATCTTGTAATTGTAAAGAGGCTGCCATATATTTTTTTGTATCTTCTTGATATCCTGTTGTTTGATCTACAGGGGAAGTATTTTCAGCATCAGAATAGTTTTGATAACCTTTGACATATATAGTTACAATTTGACTATTGTTTTGTGAAAATGGTTTTAAAATAACATTAGCACCTAAAGTGTGTATGCTTTTAGTGGTATCGTTTTGATCCATAATGGTATCTTTCAGCTGAGTATTAGCAACATCTCTAATATCAAATATAGCTGTTGCCAAGTTACTAGCAATATCACTGGGATTACCATTTCTACGCTGTTTAATCTTAGCTAATAAATCACCTGATGAAGAGTTTAGCCTCACCTCTAATACCATCTTATAATAAAAGAAAGCTGCAATACTAGAGTTTTGATGTAACGCATAAGGAACTATTGGATTCCAATTAGTTATTACAGGGAGTAATGTTGTATCTCCTATTGGTTCTTGTGCGAATGATAATGCCATATCTTTTTAAGTTTTATTTATATTTATTTCTACTGTTATATCTTTTAATTCTGAATCTAAATCATTTTCTAGGTCTTTACTAAATGCCACTTGAATTAAATTTTCATCTACTTCCTGTTTAAAAGGTTTACTAAAAAACTGTGTTCTTTCTAACCCTCTTTGTGCTATTGATCTACCTATTACAAATGAAGCACTTTCTAAATTTGCTTTTGTTTTAGCTAACCACTTACCATCAGAACCCCTTAATCTTAAAGGTTTAGTTTTAATCCATTTAGCTATAACACCCTTCTTTATGTTTTTATGTTTAAACTTAAATGGACTTCCTTGACCTCTTGCACGTCCCCTGCCTTTAAAACCTCCTGATCCTCTTACTCCTTCATCTACAAATTGCCAATACTTTTTAGCTTTACCAAACACAAACTCTAACTCTACTCCTTTTGAACTTTTATTGACATTGTAATTGAACCCCTTATACAACCCCCTACCTCTAGTTAATTTCTTTTTTCTCTTTAATATCTTCTTTCCCTTATGAACTACATTATAGCCCATGTCTTGCATTGCTTGTATTGTTTTATTAAAATCCATTAACTATTAGCCTCTATTGGTGCAATACAAAGGTTATTAGGATTATTTACATCAACACTTATTTCAGCTGACCAACCTGTTAGTATGTTGTCAAATCTTGCCGTAAACGGTTCTGCTGATATTGGAAGCTCTAATACTACTTCATCATCAACCCAAGATGTAGAATATAAGGCATGTTTAAATTCATTGATTACATCATGCAGTATTTGTAGATTCTCAGAATATGTATCTACACGCCCTAATCTTTGCTTATTAGGTGCATCACCTACTTCCTCATTAATCATATCTAGGACATATATTGTAAAAGAATACGTCATTACGCCTGAGTCAATAATTACATTGCCAGGTTCTGCATATAGTATAACATAGTCAGTAGCACCAAGTTTATTTATATCTACTTCATCAAGTTCACCACTGTGAAAGCTGTTTATCATATAATGCTTTTCTGCAATAGTTTCTAAAAATCCGACTACGTTTCTAAAAGTTACCATAATTATTTCTTTGTTTATTACTGTAATCCTGCCTAAAAGATAAAAATGTTAAAACCTCCATTACAGGCAATACAGTGATTTTATTTATATTAAGTATGTTATCACCACATAAAGCATATAAAGTGTTATACCAACCCCACTTACTGCTCATTGTTACTCCTTTTGGGGTTTCTGTTCCAGTGCTTTCAAATAATTGTGCGAACTGTGTGCTAATTGTTCCCCTAAAGTCAAAAAAAAACCTAAGCAACTTAAAGCTATATCCATTGGACAATTCTTAAATAAATCCTCTTTAAATTGGTCAGGATCATAATGTTCAATAGCATATTTGTTACCACTTCTATGCACTATTTTTCTATAAAGTATTGACATAATAATATGCAAGTTCTTTATTGGTTCTTTACAGTATTCCTCTAAATCTATATACTCACCTGTTGTAAGTTTACTTAAATTAGGTATAAAGCCATATTCCTCACCGTTAAATTTAAAATTCTTTCTGAATTTAGTTTTATCAGGTTTTGTATCTATCATCTTTTTTATAATGGCTAAAATTTCTATCATATCTGTGTATTGCATCTTCTTAATTATAGAAGGTTTTTGATTACACAGCAAGGACAGTATTTTTACCGTTTTAGTTTTTGCACCACCTTTGCCCTCTTGTAGTTCCACATATTTCTGATATGTTTGTATGGTTATATCTTTCCATTCTGAAGGAATACTAAGTTTAATCTCTTTCATTACATATAAATATAAAAGTTAATAATTCGTTTTTACAGTATATAATACTTTCCACTGTGATTTACTGATAGCTTATTTAAACAAAGATAACGAACAGCATCAATTAAATGATCGTTTACCTTAACAGGAGTATTTAGTACCTGACCATTTTTATCTGTTACCCATTTATAAGACCTAAATTCTTTAATAGCATTTAAGCTATCTTTTGTTATATGCAGTTTATATCTACGCATTATATCAATACCTAAGTGTATTCCTGCCCCTTTATTAGAAGGTTTTATATTAAATCCTTTCCTGTATATTTCCTCAATACTTTTAGGTTCTGCAGAATCACCTACTATTTCAGCGTGACCATCTACACCTAACCCCCTCATTCTATCTGCCAAGTCAAGGTTTGTTAGCCTTGTTTCATATAGTAATTCTTTAATATATAAATTATCATCTAGCAATCTAACCTCAGCAAGAGCTGTAGGTGAATTTGTGAATCCAAAGTCTAATCCATAGCCAATTAGTTTTCCCTGCATATTATCTACTAATGAGAAGTTTCTAAATATCTGAGTAGTTACAGAACCAATTTCACCAAGTCCGTATACCTTCCAGTATTCAGGATCAAGGTCTTTTAATCTTTCAATCTCTGCAATAGTATCTTCATCTAAAAAAGGATTTGCCCTATATGTTGATTTTATAAAAGTACAATCATCTCTAACAACTACTTTGTCATATATCCAAGAGTAAGGATCAGAGGGGTTATAATCTAAATATACTTTTTCTGTTGTTCTTAATATAAGTTGTTGCCAATCTTCGTATGTAAACTCATTTGCCTCATTTAGCCATAAATAGTTCCTCTTACGCCCTCTAATTTTCTGAGGCTGATCCACACTAATAAATTCTATTAGGTTATCATTTAGCCTATATGATAGCTCAGACTTATTATGAAATTCCTCTGAGTATATTTCTAAGTCTTTAAGTATTTCTATGAAATCTCTGTATGCAGTACCTTTAAGAGCAGGGAGGGTTTTACGGCATATAGTATAGGTTTTTCCTGTTCCCTCAAAACATTTAATTAAAAACAATTGTGCTAGACTATAACTTTTGCTAGACCTCGTGCCTCCCTGCAAACAAGTTATTCTAGTTTCAGAATTATATGCCTTATGAAAGACATTTGTTGTTTTAATCTTTGCCTGTATCAATTACTTCAATTTTAATATCAGTTATAGACTGCCCCCCACTTGTAATATCAATCTCTGACTTTTCAGTATAACCTCTAGTTTTACCTTTTGTCTTTAAAAAGAATATAGTGGCTGCAGTAGAATTATCTGCTATTTGTTTGTGCAATTGACTTTCTGCAAAATCTAAGGCTACGTTTTCTATTTGTTGTACTTCCTTTTTAAATTCTTTATCATCTTTAAGCCATTTATAATAAGTGCTTCTTGGAATATCCACTTTCTTACAAGCCACTGTTACAACTCCTAAGCTCTGTTCTAACGCTTTTAATAAGCTTTCTTTTTTTATGTGTCTACTTTTGTTCATTATATTCTTTTTTTAGTCTCATCATATTTTTAGTTTCCCAAGACTTTTTATAGTCTACATTCTCAAACAATTTACTAAATCCTGTTATATGTTTTAGCTTTAATACTTCTTCTGCTTCCATACCTAAGTGATTACATATATCTGCTTCAGTCCATCCATTCTCTAGCATATCAAATACCATACTAGACATACCACTAACTGAGTGTTCACCCCTTGCTCTATTATGCCTTACTGTTGCAGCCATTCTTTCGTTTATATCTTTTTCAATAACTACAATAGGCAATAGACCTTTGTTTCTTTCAAATATATCTTTGTTTCTTTTGCAAGTAAAGTATCTATGAAAACCATCTACTATAATGTATTTGTCTTTAGCCTCATCATAAATAGTTACAATAGGTTGTGTATAACCATCATGTTTAATAGATTTATATAGTAAACCCATTTCTACTTTTGCAACACTATTAGGGTTATAATCGTTTGGTTCTACTTGGTCTACGCTTACCCATCTTACAAAATCAATAGGTTGTGCAACTATAGATAGTTCTCTATGCAAGTATTCTCTTAGCTCATTAATAAATAAAGACTTATCTTTTGCTTTATCAAACTGCTTTTTTATTATTTCTTTTATTGCTTTCATTTTTAAAGTAATTCATTAATACTATTTTTTGCTCTGGGGTTAAATACCTAGTATTTTTAAGCATTCCTCTTTTCCATACATATTTTTCTTTATTCTTGCCACCTGGATTTTTTACAAACCTTCTATATGTATCACAATCAGTTTTCATTGTGTGATTCTTTAATTTAGTGAAATCAAAGTCGCTAGACAATACTGTGTTTACAATAGTTTTCCAATAATCAGTAGCAGGTTTTTCACCATGTAAATAATCTGTTTGCTTTATTCTAGCATCTAGCATCTCTCTATTTTTAGTCTCAGGGATCATTTTATCAGCCAGGTGCAACGCATATTCTTTCCAGGTCTCAAACATATAAGGTAATTCTTTAGGGCATCTAAACGCCTCTTTTTGCATATGCTTTATTGTATTAGCACCATCTATTTTTTTAGCTATCTTATTCCAAGTGTCAGGCTCAATTTCCTGTACTAATAATAAAGCCTGTATAGCTGTTTCGTGGTGCAGGTTAGATATTCGCATATCGTTTACAGTAACGCCATGTCTATACATTTCATCATATATTCTATTATAGCTTATTTTATTATCATGTAAGTATTTCCAAACATCAGTATATGACCAGTCATATGCAGGATAAAAAGTATATTGATTCTTTTTTCTATGTAATATCTTTCCCCATGTAATATATTTATATGTAACACCATTAGTCAAAGACACAAACCTTTTAGGTGCTTCCTCTGTTCTAACCCCTGCTAGATAGCAACTATTGTCAGGGAAGTCCTTCTCCATTATTTTTTCAAATAGATTATGAAAACGCTCTGTTCCATAATTGTTTTCTTTTATAGCAATATCATCTTTTGGGTGAATCCAATTTTCTTTATCTTCTTCATTCCAACAATAATGATACCTGCTTGTGCTTGAAGCGTTGTTAGTAATAACCATTGGCATCTGATACCAATATGGTTTTACATCTTTATTATACATAACTTCTTTTACGTAATCTATTGTGCCTTGCCATTCTGCTTCTTGATCTACAAAGACAACAGGAACAGGAAGTTTATTTTTTTCTCTTGCAACTGTTAAAGCTAAATTTAAAATTACTGTACTATCCTTGCCACCTGAAAAAGAAACAACTACTTGGTCAAATTCTTCATATAAAAATCTTATTCTTTCTAAAGACGCTTCTAAAACATTTTCTTTTCTATTTATTTTCATAAGCTACTTTTGTTATTCCGTTCTTATATTCCTTTACTATTTTAGCACCATTATTTAAATGAAGTCTTAAAGCCATTGGTGTTGCATTAGCTTCTATATATTGAAAACCCATTGTTTTCAACATCTCTAATCTTCTTGTGTGCATGTATTGTGCAACGCCTTTTTTTCTGTGTTCCTTTACAACATAATCACATTTTATTATAGCTCTAGTTTTTTTTAGACTAACACCACCAAAACCAATTAATTCATTATTTAAATAAACACCAATAAATTTAGGTGATACTTTGGGGAATAGTAAACCCTCTTTTTCAGATACTTCTTTTAAACCACCTATATCTTTTAATGTTATGTTTCTTATATTATACATCTATTTCTACTCTATTAATAATTCCTTTTTTATCATGAGTATGCATTGCCCAGTATTCGTAATTGTCTACCTTATAATAGTTATAGTATCTTCTAAAAAAATATCTTCTTTCACCATTTTTGTCTATATATTCCCATACCTTTTTAAATAGTTCTTGATCTTCCCATTCAAAATCTAAGGAATAAGAATGAGGGTATCTTTTAAATGTTGTAGTGTTTTTCCACTTTTTACTTAATAGTATTTCTTTAACTTCTTCGTGTGTCATTATATTTGTATTGAAAATTCGTTATTACATTCAGGGCATATAACCTCTACGTTATGGCTTTCTTTTAGCATTTGCTCTGCTAGTTTTTTAGCCTCCCTTTCTATTTCTTCTCTAGTTACATCTGAGTATTCTGTTTCAGGATTTAATGTAGGTTCGTAATCTATGTCATCTGTTTTCCAAACATCAATACCCCATTCATTAAGCTCTGTATTATTCCACTCATTAGCCAATATATCCCAGTCCCATTCTCCAAAGCTTGTATTATCTTTAATTACAAACTGTTTTTTCTGTTCTTCTGTTAAATCCTTTTCTTGTATATATGGAGCTTCTAAAATTCCTAACTCCTTTAATGCTTGTAGTCTCATGTTTCCACCTAATACAATAAAATTCTCATCTACTACAATAGGTCTTAGCTCTA
>VTLG01011249.1_pt1 | contig 29915 bp, 48 predicted proteins | sample 4694571 | NCBI WGS metagenome assembly VTLG01 (sample SAMN12604809, study PRJNA352737) | marine metagenome | biome: ENVO:00000447; feature: ENVO:00000209|ENVO:00000569|ENVO:01000036; material: ENVO:00002151; isolation source: viral sequences binned using virsorter ...
CTCCGAAATTTTCAATTTCACCTGCATAGTCAGTGTTAGTAATATCTTCCACCACTGATGCAGTTCTAAAGAACTTTTGGACTTTTTGGCTGTATATTACCGGTAACCAATTACCCGAAGGTAAGTTATCATAACCGGCTGATTTGCTTATAGCCATCGTTTAGTCCTCCTATAGACTGTTAGTTAAAGATTAACGAATCCTACCTTCTGCTCTAGCTAAATCTATTTCCTTTTCGTGTTTTACAAACTCTTGAGGTTTCATTTTAGCTATTTCATTAAGCGACCAGATTTTTTTATCTCCTGCTTCAACATCCTTTTTAGAAGTAGAAGTAACTGATTTAGATGCTTCCTTTTTGCTAACACTTGCTTTTTTAGTCATACCGGTATCCATTTTATATAAATCAATAGCACGAGCTGCTAAATTAGCATTTGATGTGTTATCATATAACCAACCTTGAATTTCTGGAGATTGAGTTGAAACCCATTCATGAAATTTGTCATCTGCTCTAATTTCGTTAAAGTCTGGATGAAGTTTTTCTAATTCAACTTCAGCTTTATCTTTAGCTACATTAGCTTGTGCAGTTTCCAAATCTTTCATTTTGGTTTGAACTTGCTTAGATTTTTCATCCGCTTTTGTATATGCTATAGTTTCAATTATATCATATACATCTGGATATTTTTTCTTCCAAGCATCAACTTCCTCTTTCGTTTTTGGTAGTTGAATCTTTTCAGCATTCTCTTCTAACTGACGTTTTAGAGAAGATACATCGTCTTTATGCTTATTTATAGTAGAATCGTAATGGCGTTTAAGGTCGTCATATCTTTTCTTAAACACCTTCTCTTCAGCATTAACAGGGCGTTCTTCATCGGGAGTGGCTGCCTCTTCTGAAGCAGTGTCCTTTGAAACGGTAGCTGTGTCGTCTGTTTCCTCCTTATTTACTTTACGTTTATAAGGTGTAGGCTCGAGAAGAGCCGCAGTTTGAGATTCGTTTTGAGTTTCCTCTGTTTGAATCTCTTCGTTTTTAGTTTCTTCCATTTTATCCTCCTTTGTGGTGCTGTTGGAAAACAGGTGGCCTAGAGTCGCATTGGGGCTATAACTTATGCAGTCATAGGTGGCCTATCCATTGTTGGTGCTCCCAAACCTTCTGGTGAAGGAGCTGCTGCTGCCGGCATTTCTGTCGGAGCAGAAACTGGTTGTTCTGTAGCAGGAGCTTGAGCATTTGCTGTCATATCCTGTACAAATTGTTGCATAGATTCTTCAGGTGAATTACCTGGATATCTATTTGTAATTATTGAAACTGGTACTACAACAACAGGTTCTTGTGGGCCTCTATTAGCTACACTGCTAATATCCACACCATTTTGTTGTAATGCCATTTTAACATCTTCTGTTAGATGCATATCTAAAACTGCATCATTTACTTGTCCTGGTTGTTCCATAGGAGATTGTTGTGCTCCCATTGGATTTCCCATCATTCCATTTGCCATATTTTCCTCCTATTAATTAAATATACCATCCACTATGCGGTGATGGTTTTGGTTTTGGTTTTGGTTTAGGTTGAGCCATAACACCTGCTCGTGGGCCTACAGTTACTGATTGCCCTCCCATAGCAGGGTGTGAATATTGTTTATCTTTAACTGGTTTTGGGTCTTTAGGTGTATAACTATAACCTTGACTTGCTCCTCCGCCAGTTTGATTTTCAGTTACTTTTGTATAAGTATCACCTTTATCATCAGTAAATGATTGTCCCTTTTCCATAGCTTCCATTTTAGCTATATCTGCTTCTGCTTGTTTCTTTTCTGCTATTTTCTTTGATTTTTCTTCTGCAATTTCTTGGGTAATTTGGTCTAATGTTTTACCTTGTACAGAAGCTATATTTTCTTGACCTGTAGTTGTAACACTACTAGACATCATTGCATTTATATAATTTGTCCAAGTATCAAATCCACTTTCACCGGATGTTGCTGTTACTCCTGTAGTACCAGTAACACCAGTAAATTTTCCTGGCCTAAAGCCAGTCTCTGCAGTTCCTGGTTCATAGATATATGTTCCAAATGTTCCAGGGGTTTCTGAAATTTCTAAATCCGATGCAAAATCTAAAATTGGTTCACCATTTTCATCAGTACCTACTGCAACAATATTAGAGCTATCTATTGCACCCATACGTTGTAAATCTTGTATAATTTTATTTGTTTTTGCCCCTACTTCTCCACCTAAACCAAATCTTGATAATGCTGCACCTGCAAGAGCAGAACCTAAATTATCTTTTTTAAAGTATAGTTTTCCATCATCTCCGGTTTTAACAAAACCTCTTTCTTTTAAGTTATCAATATAACTTTTTGCATCTTTGTTTGCTATCCATTCTTCTTTTTGTTCATTAGATGGTATTTTATTTGTATCTGAAAAATTATTATCACCTCCACCTTCATTTTGTCTTTGTTGCTGCAACCAACTTGGTACATAATTAGGGTCTGGTACACATTGTTTTAATGTATTATCATAAATATATCCAGGTGGGCATTCTTGTGTTTCTGGTGTATCTTGTGTATCTGGGGTATCTGGTGCCGGTTCAAAATCTGGGTCTGATGATGTATACCCACTCCATGTTGGTGGTGGTGGACTTGTATAAGAATACGCATGCTCAGTATAACTCCATGTATCTGTAGCATCATCATAAGTTAATTTTAAATTTGTCGCAGGGTATGTTGTCATTTTTTATTAAGTTGCTCCCGTAGTGCCAGTATTTGGCGTAGAGAAGCCAGTTTCCCCTGGTTGCGGTACATTTCCTGTTCCGATGTTGCCACCTCCAACGCCAGTTGGGTCTTGTGGATTCGCTCCTGCAGGAGTTCCCCCAGTATTTTCCATTGCGGGCTGTTGGTTAGTGCCTTGATTTTCTGTATTTCCATTTGCCATTCCCATTATTTTTGCAAAAATTGCTGCCCTTTCAGGGTCATTAATTAATTTTTCCGGTTCTATATCAAGTGACTTTGCTATTTCAGATAACACTGTGTGCCATCTTACAAATGGTGCAAGATTTTGATTAGAAGCAGTTTGTAAGAAAGTCATCAACCTTTGAGACCTTACTTCTTTTTGCATTAATGATGATGTTCCTCTCGCTTTGACTTCTACATCTCCACGAATTTCTGGACTATCTTCATTAAATTGCATATTCCAGGCAAACATAGCTTCGCCTAGTGGTCGCAATAAATAATCATCAATATTTTTAACTACTGTTTTAATACTAAGAGCTGCTGCTCCCATTAACATAGACATACCGGCTGCAGTTCTAGTTGTAGATTGCACCCCTGTAGTTCCATGTGAATACGAAGGTATTCCCGTTGCTTCATCAGCTAATTGTCTAAACCTATCAAACATCATTAAATTTTCATTTGATGTATTAGGAAATTTTAAACCATGAATAGATTGTCCAGGCATTCCACTTTGTCTTCTAAATATTTTACCAGGAAATACTTTCATATCTTGTCCTGGTACTAACATTGTTTCATCAATATCAAATACTAAATTACCTGCTAAAGCTAAATTATCAATAGCCATTCTTGCATGACCATTCATAATTGTTTGTGAATCATCCATATTTTCTGGAATACCTACACCAAAAAATTGATAAGGATTTATTTCATATGGTGATACTAAATAAGGTATTCTTGCAGGTGTAAATGGATTAAGAACTAATCTTAGTATTTTACCATTACATACCCAACAGTTTACTTGTATTTCATCTAAATCATCAAGAGCATCATCATCAATATCTAAACCCGCTTGTGTAGCTAATTCTTTATCTAGATATCCCCAAAATTCTAAAATTTCATATCTATTTTTATCAAACTCATCTGTTGTTTCTCTATCTAATAATGAACTTTCATATCCTCTTGCTTGATAATTTGCTCCCATAGAAAGACATTCTCTAAGAGCATCCTCTCTAAAATAAGGTCTATTAATTAAATCACGTAATTGTGATTTTGTATAATTATGTCGTTGTATAACATAATCGGCTTCATCAATTGTAACAGCATCAGGGTCAGGATAAAAATCCCAACAAGATACAGCTTCAATTTTAGGAACTAATTTTGAATTTGGAGTATACTCATTTTCTCCGGTTTCTTCATTTTTTTTCCAATAATGTTGTGTTTTATCATAAGAAAATGGCCCTTTAATAATTCCTGTTCCAAGTAAAGCCATTTCAAATAACGAATGTCTCATTACTGAAATTGCACTTGAGGATTCTAATTGGTCATGAACAACTTTTTCCATTTCTGCTGCAGCCATTTCTGCAGGAGATATTTGTGGTTCAGCTCTTCCATCTTTTGATGCACCTTCAATAAAATTTGCCCCTTCATATTCTTTTTTTAATCCACCTAATATATCATTAATAACTTGTCCTGGTTCTAAATCATTTCCATCTCCTGGAAATCCATATGGACTATCTGGTGAATCTTCTTCAGGTGTTTCTTCTACTTTTGATACATGGGCATATTCAGCAATTCCTTCTGGAACTTTTGTTGGTTGAATACCTAATGGAAATTTACCTGTAGAAAATAAAACTTCAATAATTTGACCATAAGCAGCCATTACTTTAGTTTTTGTTATTTTAACAAATACTTTTGATTTTTCACTTTCAGTAAATGCCATATCATTACCATAGATTCCTCTATAGTTACGATATGCTCTTAACCATCTTTTCTCATCAAATTGACGAGCATTTTCTGCCGTCTGAAACTTTTCTTTTATAGTTCCTGCAAGATTAGAAAAAGAATCATCCTCTTGGTCTTCACCAAGAGCTACTATTTCATCTTCTCGTGCCATTATTAACTATTGTGTGAACCTTGTTTAATCTTTGCTTTTGACCATGATTCTAAACTTCCTTTAGGTGCTTTTCCTCCTGCTCCAGAAAATTCTCCTTGGCTATATTTTTTATGCATATTGCCTTGAATTTTTTCTTTTGAAGGTGCACCATCAGCAACTTTTGAAAACTCTCCATGTTTAATTTTTTTCATTATTTCTGACATTATTTCCTCCTAATAATCTTTTTCATTTGCTTTCTTCCAAAAAGAAGATTGCACATGACTGTTTGGTTTGCTTGGATAATCTTTTGTCGCAACATTAGGGTCAGCTTCTCCCCCATGCATTGACAAATTTAAATTTTTTTTATCCTTTTTCTTTGGATAGGGCATACCAAGGTCTCCCTGTTTATATTTTTTCAATATTGGTTGTGGCATTTAGCCCTCCTTTATTTTTTCTTTTAAATAATCCACTAATTTAGGATTATCGACAAGAACTGTTGTTAAACCATTAGTTAAACCATTAACTACTGGTTCTTCTTTATCACCTAATTCTATATTCCATTGATATACTATTGCATGTAAAATTTCATGTAATAAAGTATTAGCATGAGAAATTCCTTTTTCTTCTTCGGTATAACCAATTATACCTTCTTTTGCAAAAAACTGTCCATGTGCGTCATTAGCATTAGCAACAGTTTGTTTCCACTTTTCTAATTTATATTCTCTATAACCTACTTTAATTTTTTCCGGTGTATTCATTTAGTATCCAAATATGCGGTCAGCAGGTTTAAAAATTTCTTTTTGTTTTTGTTTCATAAACTGGTCATTTTCATGACTGTTTGGATGTAATGGTCTTGACATTACTCCATAACGTAATGCATCATACGCATGGTCTTCTGCATTTGTATCTACATCTTCTGGATTATGCTTATCTGTTGGAAGAAGAGGTAATGTTTTTAATAAATTTCTACAATTATTAAAAATTTTTAATTTTGGTTCACCAGTTTTTTCATCAATAGAAAATCTTTTATGTAATTCTAATTTTCCATTAATTCTACTTTTTGGCGACCTATCTGATGGTCTCCATTTACATCCCTCTCGTATCATTGTTTCTGCTATACTAGGGCCAACATCTCCACGTTTTGCCCAAGTAGACGAATCAAGAACACCATAACGAATGTACTCTCCATCTTCTGCTTCTAATACTTTTTTTGCAAATATATCAGCCGTTACTCTTTGTGTGTATAATTCTCTATATACCCATAAATTATTATCAAAATCAATAGCAACCCATAGACAACAAGCATAAGAAGAATAACCCCAGTCACAAGTACGAAACCTATGCCAATTCCTAGGTATTTCAAAAGGGTCACTAATATGTTTAACCACATCAAATTCTGGAAACGCACAATCTTCAAACGCACTCCAATCTCCTTCTAAAAATTGTTTACGTTGTACTTCTGGTAAAGAAGACAACATAACAAGATAATCATCTGTTTGTGTAAGATAAGGATTATCCTGTAATTTAGCAGGAATAAATCTTCTTGTAATTTTTTTTTGCCCTACTGACGTATCAATTATTACATCAAATGGTTTATTAGGTTCTGTGGGGTCAACAAACATTTCTTTAACCCATAAAGAACCAATATTACCTGGATTCCCCGTAGCTCGCATAAAGACAGGTATTTCCGGGTCTACACTTCTGAGGGAGGAACGCAAAAAGTTATAGATTTCTGGAGTAGGATATTGAGGTAACTCATCTATTCCTATCCAAGTATAAGATTGACCTTGGTAACGAAGAACATCTGTTAAATTTTCTGCGTAACCAAATTCAATTCTTGCTCCTGATGGAAATCGCCATTCTTTTTCTTGCTCTCTCCATTTAGCACCAGGAAATGCTTTGCCATATAAACGTTGAGAATGATTAATCATATCTCTAAGTTCTGGCATAGAACGTCTTAATAATAATGCTCTATGATTTTGTTTATGACAATATCGAAGTGGGTCAACAAGCATGGCATATGATTTACCACCACCTCTTGCTCCACCATAAAATACTTCTCTTTCTGATGCTGCTAAAAATTGTGTTTGGGGCCCTTCATTTGGTTCAAAAACAATATTTTCTTTTACATGTTCCTGAACTGAAGGTGTTAATTTTTCTATATCAGAATTATCTAATACAGAAGAATTTTTTCCTTCAAGAGCATCATTTGTTTTTAAAAGAGCATCTCTCTTTTTTCTTGCATTAGATAAATCTGTTTTTGTTTTTTCTATTTTTTTTCTTTGTTCTCGAAGAGCATGCCTTGCTGAAATTTTTGCCTTTTCTGCTACTGTTGTACTTCCACGTTTTCTTCCGACACTTGATTTTGGTTTTGGGGGTTCGATTTCTGACATAATTTTCGTAAGCCTACGTGACTAATTTTTCGTCCAGTTTTTCTTTGTAACCAAGTAGCAACTTCTCTATAAGAACAATTATTAAGATATTTTTTTGCCTCATCTAATGCATCTAATTCTTCTTGAATTGGTTCAAGATATGTTGGGTCTTCTGCTAATTTATAGCCAAAAGGAATTGTTGAAGTTCTACGTTTGAGCATCTTTTGGTGGTAAAATAAATATACCATGAGCTACTTGAGCATTGATATCTATTTTTTCTTTTTTAACAATACCCACTCTATCTAATATTTGTTTTGCCGCTTCAATTCGTATATTTGCTGCGGGAGTCATTCCATCTTCCTCTAATGCATCAACCAAACCCATAACAGCTTTTGGTGAATGTAGTGCCAATACACTTTCTGCTTTTTCAACAATAATTTCTTTTAAACTTTTAACAACATTTGGATAAGATGAATCTGAGTATCCTGCTATTTCACCTGCTTTTTTTGGATTTCCTTTTGCTTCTCCAAATAATGCGTTAATAAAAGTCTTTTGCTGAATAGTTAATTCTTTGTTTTGTTTTTTTACTGGTAACATCTTTTTTTGGTTTTGTAAATATTTTCCACCATGCCTCTACTAATCCATAAGGGTCATTATGAGGAAATCCTATTGAGTTAAAGCCAACGTCTTTTTTGCTTACTTTTTTCTCTTCTTTCTTTCGACCAGATTGGCGTTTTTTTATTTTCTTTTTCACGTTTTTCATATCCCCTTTCGGCCGCTTGCATTATTTGTTCTCTGGCTTTGTCTTCTTTTCCACCCATATCTGATATAATAGATAAGTTAGGAGCTGTAATAACTCTTCTAATATTATGATTCCGACATGGAAAATCTCTTTTATGAATAGGAAGATGTTCTGTAAATCTTTCCCCAGTTTTTTTATTTTCATATTCATATAAGGGCATTAATATTGGTATTTATCTTTTTTATCTTCTGATAATTGTTTAAATAAATCTTCATGTTGACGAACAATCTCTTCATCCATGTCCATCATTTTATCCATTTGGTCTTCAAGTTTTTCAACTTGTCTTTCTAACTTATTAACTTTTTCTTGACTTACAACTAAGTTAGTTGATAAATCAAAAGTTCTTGTAAGTGTCCATCCCCCAAGAGCCATTAGTAATCCTACTAATAGCGTTATAACTTTTTCCATCATATTTCAGATTTAATTTCATGTTCACAACATTTGCATTCACATTGTCCACCACAGCAAGAACCACCATTTGAACAATGGCATTCATGTCCGCATGTTTTACAAGTTCCACAATTATTTGGTTCTGTTTTCATATCTTCTCTCAAATGCCATCCATAGCGTTGACTCCAGATGGCTTTTATCACTTTTTTCTTGCTCTTTTAGTTCTTGGAAATGACCTATTAGATGATTTTGGTTTAACTTTTAAGTTTTTTCGGGAATTATTCATTGGGTTGCCATCTTTATGGTCAACATCCATACCCTTTTTACCAACTAATCTATTTGCTTTATTTCTCGCAGCCCTTCTCTTTTTTTGAGTTGGTTTTGCGTGATATCTATCGTATTCCTGTCTATAATTTCTAGGCATACTTGGTAGTTTTGGATTTCTTCTCTTTTTGAGATTTTATACCCAATTTACCCTTTTTAGGTGCAGCTTTAGCCATTCTAGCTTTAATACCAGATTTTGCTCTAACTTTTCCTTTGCCTAATTTACCATACATTGCCATAATTTTCTCCTATGTGATATTTTCTATAAGTTTTTTAATTGATTGATAATCTTTTTGATTTGTTTGTCTATAATAGTGAAACTTCTTAAGTTGTTTTTGTAGATTTTTTTTATGTTTTCTTTTATCATCAATAGATTTTGCATCATAATACGCTTGACTTTCCTTAATTATAGTCTCTTTTAAGCCGAACAGGTCAGGCATTCTTCTTCTTCAAGAACATCCTTATGTGCAACTCCAGGTAAATGAGAATTTTTAAGCTTATCATTTTCTGCACGGAGAACAATCCTATCGTCATATGCTTTTTCAAGTTTCTTATATAAGTAATCTTTATCTTCTTTTAATAAATCCACATCTCTTTTTAAATCAGAGACAGTTTGTGTTAATTCTGTAATCATATTTTCTGTTGTCATTTTGTTCTCCGTGGTTTAGGGTATAGAAACCAATGGAAAACTATATGTTCCATCGGCAGTTTGTCTCTGAAACTCGTGTTTATCGTGGTGAATTTCCCAGACCACCAATGGAATTTAATAATATTATTTACTAGGTGTAAAGCTCTGTTTAACATTATAGTAAAGAATGTGTGCTATCTTACCTAAAAATAATATATACCTCTATTATAGTACTTGTTAACATTTTGTCAAGTATTTTTTTTATTTTTTTCTTGACAAATTTGAAATGACTAGTATAATAGACTTAAGGCCCTAGAGGCCCCCCTTACGTATATAGGTAGGGTACTTAAAGTAACTTTAAAGTTGTAGCAAAGACGTGCAAAGTCTAGTTAACAAGCATATCTAGTATTTTTCCAGTGACTGCGTATTCATAAGTATGGGGGTAGGGGGGGTGGTCTGGCAGGGTCTTTATAAATCCTTTAAAGTTTCTTAAAAGTAGGATTGATTGAACTTTAGTACTATCATTATATCTACCCAGAAATTTCCTCGCTCACTTACGCTCGCTCGTAAGGACTTCACAAGAACATTCCTTACAAGTAACTTTAAGTGTTCTCTATATGTTCTCTTTAATGTCTCTTCGAGACTTCTTTTACGTACCTTGGCAGGTACTATCATAAATTCGTTCTAGTTTCGTTCTAGTTTACGTTTGAGGACTTGGAAAGATAGACCAAAAGTTTCAATCTCTTAAGACATCTTAAGGAATACTTCCCAGAATTCAGCCATTTAATACTTTAATGGAAACTAGCAATATAATTTAAAATAATACAAAGTTTTATTTGATTTAACTATAAAAATCTTTATAGTGTACCTATGATTAAAACAGATAGAAACACAGATAAAATTAAGATGAGCTTAAGAGATGTGCGACTATCGGAAAGTAAATATATTATGACTAAAATAAATACAGAGCAAAACTTGAAAGAAGTTTTAAGTAATGCTTTAAAGAATAGCACTAAGGAGATTAAGAACCAATCAAGCGACATTACGAGAATGAACCTTGCTTGTGTCCCTTATATTCAAGAACAAATGAAACAAGGCAGTAATATCAAATGGACTATTTCAGAAATTCAAAACAAGATGAAAGAATTAGTTGAATACGCCCCCCAAGATAAAGACGATAGAAACCCCGCTTTTGAAATGAGAGTGCTAGCAAGTGCTGAACAAATTGTTCTAAAACTTGAGAGAGTTAATCCAAATGCTTTCGGAGAATATGACAGCAAAGGGAATTGGCAAGACCACAGCCCAGAAACTAAAACCACTAACAGCAAGAACTATAATGTTAAGTTTAATGATGTTGAAAATGGTTTTGATTTTAATGATAAAGGCGAGTTAGTTATTGCGAATAGATTTATTTTACCAGTTATTGAAAATGATGTGAAAGTATCTGATAACGTAACCAAGAAAGAGAAATTTGCTAATCAAACTGAAACAAAGCAAGTTATTTCAAAAGCGTTAGCAACAGGATTTTTTAAAAGAGCATATCCTCAAGCGAAGAAATCAAGAGCAACTAAACCATTAACTGAAAATCAACATATTGAAAATGCTGAAAAGCTAACTAAATATATTAATGATATTAATATTATTTATTCTGATTATGTAAAATCTGGCGGTAAGAATGGTAATGCTGACAGATTATCTGAAAAGGACGCAAAAGTATTTTTCAAGCTGTCAAATGCTATTGATGAAATGAACACTTCAAGAGGTAATGCTGAAGAATTGGCACACGAAATAGAAGAAGGACTAAAACGAAAAGCAATATAATAATTTAATATATAATTTTAAAGCCCCCTTTTTATAGGGGGTTTTTTATTTGTACTATCATAATTGAGCTTTATTACTATCATCATTGAATTTTTTTTTGCCCTCGCTTCGCTCGGGCTTTAATGTCTCGCTAATCGCTCGTCTTTATATGTTCTATTGACGACCTAAAGGTCGACTTTAAGTGTTCTTTATGCACATTCGTGCTCATATATACTATCATAAAAAAACTGCAGAAACGTTGGCAATTTCTGTTAAGACATCTTAAGGAAATAACCGCAGAAAACAGCCAAATAATTTGACCCAAGCTTTAAATAATATATAAAGAAATAATAAATAATAATTAACTAAAAGGAATTAATTATGAAATGTAAAATGTGTAAATCTACTTTTGTAGATAACTCTCGTAGTAAAACTAAAAAGTATTGCTCAAGAAAATGTTTTATTAAACATTATCAAACTACAGAAAAATACAAAACAATTAATCATAATTATAATGTATCTAAAGCAGGTTTAAAAACTAAACAAAAATGGTATGATAAAAATAAAGATACAGAAGAATTTAAACTACTGCGTAGAAAAAGAAAAAAAGAACAATGGCAAAGAGATAAAAATAATCCAGAGACAATGAAAAGAATAAAATCAGAATCAAAAAGATATAGAGAAAATAATAAAGAAAAAATTAGGGCAAGAAAGAAAATAGAGCAACATAAATGGTATTGGGAAAAAGGTGGCAAAGAAATAGCACGACTTCGAGCAAAAAAATATCGTTCAACCGAAGAAGGAAGAACTAAACAAAACGCAAAAACAAATTTAAGACGAGCTGGAATAATAAATGCGACACCTAAATGGCTTACAGAAGAACATAAAGAAGAAATGAAAAAAATTTACAGGGGTTGCCCTAAAGGTTATCATGTAGACCACATTGTTCCACTTCGAGGAAAAAATGTTTGTGGACTTCATGTTCCAAATAATTTAAGAGTTGTTACTGCTTATGTAAATATGAGTAAAGGGAATAGATTTGACCTAACCTCTAAATAATATATAAAGAAATAATAGATAATAATTAACTGAAAGGAAAAACTATGCAACTAGATTTATTTATAGAACTAAATGATAAATTTGTATATTGGAATGACTAATGAATACAGTTAGGAAAATATGTAAAATGGAGGGTATCTGCTACGACAGGAAAGTAGCTGATGGATTAGAAAATTTAGAAAAATATTATTCTACAAGTGAGAAAAAAGAACTCAACATTATGGATATGAATTTAGGTCATGTTCTTCGAGCATTCTCTAAAACACTTGAAGAAAATAACAAATTAAGAATAAAACTAACTAATGGTATAGATTCTGCCTCATATAAAGAGGGTTGGAATAATTGTTGGTCAAAAATACAATCAGCTATACTTGAATGATTCATTATCCTCCTTGATGAAATAAACCCCCTAGCTAACATATCTGGGGGGTTTTTTATTTGACCTAACAAAAAAATACTATATATAGATAATTGTACTCATTGTACTCTCCAAAGTAACCCTCACATTTTAATAATTAAGTGTGGGGGTTTTTACATAAGTAAATTTAATTTGGAGATAAATAAAAGGATTTATGCATACACTTGATATGACACCAGAAGAAAGAAAAGTGTATCGAAATAAGATACAAAGAATTGCTGAAAAATGTGTATGGTACACATCTAATAATTGGGAGCGATATCAATTAGAAAAAAGGCGAACATCATTTCATGAGTTAAATAAAAAAGATAAATCATGGTACTTGATGGTTGCCGAACTCGGTCTTGAATATTGTACAAAATGGAAATTTAATCCTGCAACTCCATATATAATCAATACGATTGTATATCCTGCATTTTTATTTTCAGATAAACCAAAAGAAGAAAGGAGAAAAAAATATGACAGAAGATAATGTTGTCTTAAAACAAGTAGTTAAAATGGCTGACTTACTTGCCCAATTAACTCAAGAAGTAGCAAAAATGCAACAGCGAATTAAAAAAATAGAAGATGACCATAACCCAGAAAATTTACTTTCTGAATCAGAAAAAAATTGGTTGAAAGTAAATGCGAAATAATGGACAAACTTCACATGCTTGGATATATTCTTGTTATTATTACTATATTTCTAATATTACAAGACATTCATACTTGACCTAATAAAAAAATAGTTTATAAGTATACATAATTAGGGGGGTTTAATTGCCCCCTTTTTAATTAACTCATTGAAATATAAGGAGATTTATGCATTATGCACATGAAAATAATAAAGAAAATATTTATGAAAAATATCTTGACATGGTTTCAAAAAAAATTAAAGATATTCCAACTGCTGAAAAAGAAGCTAAAATTTTAACAGAAAAAGAATTGGAGGAAAATCAATAGTGAATCATAAAAATACAAAACCAATGGACTTTCAAACAAAATTAAATTTACCTGTTCCTGTTGCTATGAATTATCAATATGGATTATTAAATAATGTTATACACATGAATGTTCCCATAGAAAATACAGATTCAACAGTCGAATTAAATATTGAAATAAATAATATAATGAAAATGGATATTAAAAAAATATTTATTAAGGAGATAAAATGAAATACCCAAACAATATAGAAAAAAAAATATGGGATAAAATGGTAGGGTATACCAAATCCTTTTTGTATTTAGTAGGGAGTTTAATATTAATGTATGCTATTATAGTATTTTTATTATGATATATATATAATAGAACCCCCCGATAAGGTGGTTATTTATTGTACCACCATCACTAATTATGTCAAGGAAAAAATATATGTTAATAGAGTTAATTTTTATTATTGTTTTAATAATAATTGCAATGAATATGAGATAAAAAAATGATTACAACAGATAAACAAGCAAAAGAAATTATGATAAGTTTAGGTAGGGCAAATAAAATGCCTTGCCCAACTTACAACACACCTGCAAAATTATGTAAAACAGGAAGTAAGTTAAGAGAAAAAAAAGGTTCAACTTGTCATGGTTGTTATGCTATGAAAGGAAATTATTTATTTCCTAATGTTCAAGCAGGTCTAGAAAGAAGATTTAATGCCTTTAAACACCCACGATATGTAGAGTCTATGATTTATATGATAAATAAACATTCAAAAAAGTCTGGACATTTTCGTTGGTTTGATTCTGGAGATTTAGCAGATATATCTATGTTAGAAAAAATTGTAATGATATGTCAGAATACATCAGAAATAAAACATTGGCTACCAACAAGAGAAGTTAAGATTGTAAAAGATTATTTAAAAATATATAAAGAGTTTCCGAATAATTTATTGGTTAGAGTATCTGCCCCAATGATTGATGGAGAGCCATTGAAGTCGTTTAAATATACTTCAACTGTGCATCATAAAAAAAATGCCATAGGTCATGATTGCCCATCACGATTTCAAAATAATGAATGTCGTGATTGTCGTGCCTGTTGGAGTAAGGAGGTAAAAAATGTTAGTTATCACAAACATTAATTTGACTTAAGAAAAAAAAAGTTTATAACTAAATAATAATTAACACCCAAACAAAGGAAAAGCAAATGGCTAAAACAATGTTAAATCAAACTATGAGCAGACCTATATTATATGCGTATGCTCAAGAACAAATTGCTAAGACACCAAGTAAGTGGCTTAACGAAAAAAATGAAAAGATACAGGAGTTTCTTGCCTGTATTCCGCAAATAAAAGAACTTGTCAAAAATAAGATAGGCAATTTATATCCAAAGGAAGAATTAGCTGTCCTTAAAAAATATGAATTGACTAATCAAGAATCTTGTTTCTGGTTCACCGATAGGGAAGATGATTCAGAAAATCGTAGAAGTGATAGAGAGAGGTCTATCTATGCCAACTTTGCCTGTAATGGTTATGGTCGTGGGTATTCCTATGGTTCTTCTAAAGATATGGAAATAGGTAATCTATCTCGTGATGATTTAATTGCCCTGTATTATGAGGATATGGTAGCAAATGGAATTGATGTTGTTAAATATAAATTTGTTCAAGAAAATCAATGTGATTATAATGGTAAAAGAATGGATACATACCATAAAGAAGTTAGAGAAATATCAGATAAAATTGACAAGTATCAATCTAAATTCTTTGAAGATAATGATATGGCTATGGAATTTACTATGCCTAATTCTAATTATTCTTGTTATCAACGAGCACATTTAATTACACCAGAAGAATACCAAGTCCTTATGATTTGGAAGGATAAACTTGAAGGTATTAGATTAAAATGGCACAAGCATTATCATGAGATGAAAGAAAAGTTTAAAGCATATGCTGAACTTATTCGTTCTTCTAAAAACCTTGAGCAAGTCATTGAGGTATGGTCAGAAGCTGAAAATGTCAAGCATAAAATTACAGGCACAGGCACAGCTTTGGCTTTATCATCTGTATCTCAAAGTGTAATACAACAGGATATGGCAGAAAGAAAACTTGCTGATAAAGTGGCTGTTGTTATCACTAATAAAGAAAGTGTAGGTGTGTAATGTGGAGTTTTGAATATGACACAGGCACGTGTAATCGTGAGAGTCAATGGTATGCTGATGGGGATAATGAAGTATCTTTTTATAAAGAATCTGAACACCCAACGCATTTTGACTTTACTTTTGATGATGTTACTCGTCTTGGTCATGACACAGGTTCAGCAGGAACGCATTGGTATCTCACCATAGAAAAAGACTTAGGCAATGGCAGGTCAAGAAAATTCTTTGGTATAAACATTCATGTAAATGATTGGCTTAGACTATTCAAAAGAGAAATGGATAGAGTAAGACAAGGACTTGAGCCTACTCGCTATGTTGCTGTGAGGGCAAAGTCAAATTACTGGGTTGAGCCTCATTTGTGCAATCCTGTAATTGATTCCTCATTGTATTCTGCAAGTCAAAAAGCTAACCAAAAGAAAATGGTGGCATAATGGTTTAAGGCGATAATAGTCGCCTTAAAATACGGCACGGGGTAGTGCCACGGTGATTGTGTTTGAAATTACACAAAGTAATCAAGAGTTCCCAAACTACCCCACTTAAATTTCCGTGAGGGGAAGGGTCTATTGACGAATAGAATAATCGAGGATAAAAGAGAATCCTGCCTCGCCTCTCACGAAAGTTTAAGAGTTTAGGGATATAGGGTGTTAATCCAAATCCCTCTAGCAAAGATAGGGTGTTAATCCAAATTTGCTAGTTATGGCTTGGGTAGTGCCAAAGATTCTGAATCCGATTCAAATTGTTTAAACAGTCTTAAAACTACCCACTTGACTTATTTTAAATAATAACTATAAACCATTCTATGAATTTTAACAATCAATTACAAATTATCGAAGGTATCATTCAAGGTGATGAAGTGGACACACGAGTTGATTGTCCTTTTTGTAATCACACCAACACACTCACAATTAAAAAATCTAATGGTAAAATTATGTGGTATTGTTTTCATGCTTCATGTAATACTAAAGGTATTAAACAAAAAGAAATGTCTATGAAAGATGTTGAAAATTCATTAGTACTATCATCAAATGCAAATATTAAAAAAACATTTTTTATTCCAGAAAATTTTGTATCAGTTTATAACACAGAAAAATGCGTAGAGTATATGAAAAAAAATAATTGTATGGTTGCATATATAAATGGATTAGTTGATATGAAATATGATGTAAGACAACACCGGTCAGTGTTTTTAATAAAAAAAAACCAAGAGGTTGTGGGTGCAGTGGGTAGAGGTTTAACTTCGGAGGTTTACCCTAAATGGTTTATGTATGGGGATAAGAGTTATCCTTTTATGTGTGGCAAACATGACACAGCGATATTAGTTGAGGATTGTGCTAGTGCATGTGCTGTATCTAATTTCTATTGTGGTGTGGCTTTAATGGGAACAAGTTTACCCGATAGCTTTATACCAGTATTAAAAAAACGATTTAAAAAAATAATAGTGGCGTTAGATAGGGATGCAACGACCAAAGCATTTGACATAAGCAATCAATTAAGATATTACATGAATACTCAAGTAAAAATATTGGAGGATGATTTAAAATATTATGATGAAGAAACTATTAAAAAAATACTTGCTTGAACTTCTTTCATTTGACACAGAAGTTCAACGTATGGTAAAACAAATTGCATTAACAAATATAAGGAAAAGAAAATAATGGAAGAAGTATATTATTATAGTGAAAGTAAAGAAGAAGAAATTCCAGTTTCAGAAATGTCAGATGTGTATGTGAGACGAGCTTTTAAAAAAATGATTTTAAAAAATAAAAATAGATTTGATAAAAGAGAAGCAATAAAAGTTCATGTTCGTAACGCCATGCTTAATTTAGAAAATGCATTGGAGGAAAAGTGATTAAAATATTTTTAATACTTGCTTTTTTATTTACAAATGGTTGTGCTTTAATGGTGGCAAAGGAGACCGCCAAAGTACTTGATACTGTTTTAGAAGAAAAACCAAATCCAACTAAAAAGGAAAAGATACTAGAAAATAAAAAGAAAAAAAAGGAATCATTAAACAATAGAGCAAAAGAATTTTATTGTAGCAAAGTAAAAGATAAAGAAAAATGTAATGAGTAAACCTAAAATAATTCATACCAGAACATTTTCATGTGATGATGACCATCCTATTGTATGGTATACCTTCGATGAAACTAATAAGGCACTATGTGGATACTGTGCCACGCAATTTATATATGAACCAAAAGATTTTTATACTAAGATGGTGGAAGAAAAGGAGATATTAGATTTATCAATGAAAGAATCATTGCGTCAACGAGATGAAAGAATAGAAAAAGAAAAAAAGACTCCTTCAGAAAAAATGCAGGATGAATTAGAACCTATTGATAAAAATGATTGAATTAATAATAAAAATAATTATATTTTTTATCCTTATGATTGCATTAGGGTTATTAATAAATACATTAGGTATTTCAAAATGAATAAAGTAAATTTAAAAAAGAAGGAGTGATAATGTTCAGTAAATTATTTATAGAGTCATTAGCAAAATTTCTACATTTGACTTTAAATGAAAAAACTGCTACAAAAACAAAACTAATAAAATTAATAAATATATTCTCTAAAATGTGGATAGGTGAATTAAGAAAAAGTAAAAAAAATGCGAAAAAAGTTTAAAAGAAAGTCTAAACCTAAAAGTGGTTTTTTTAGGCGTGGTGCAGTACACGATAGAAAAATTAAAAAAAACTATACTGTACGTCCATGTCTGGCATGTAATACAGATTTTAAAAGTGAAGGTATTCATAATAGAATTTGTAGTTTATGTAAAGGAACTGAAGAATGGGAAATGGGTAATGACTATTCTATAATGAAACAATAAAGGAATTATTATGGCGAATAAAAAATTTGACCTTGATTTAAAATATGGGCAAATAAGGGAAAAGCAAGTATACGATATATTTGCAACAAAAAAAATAGAAGTTAAAACAGAACGTGATTGGTGGCATAAAACAGGAAATATTGCATTAGAATATGAATGTCATGGAAAACCCAGTGGAATTAATGCAACTAAATCAGATTACTGGATACAAATACTTGCAAAAGGAAATAAAAATCATTGTATGTTAGTTTTTGAAGTAAAAGAATTAAAAAAAATTGTTGAAAAATATAAAGAACAATACACCAGGATGGTTGGCGATGGCAATCGTTCTAAATGTGTTATACTCCCCATAAGAAAGTTATTTGATGTGGAAACTAATTGATTGTGGTACGTACTTTTGGTTTATTATGGAGAAAAAAAAATATTTTCATTGTATTCATGCAACAACAGGAGAATATAAAAAATTAAAAGTTAACCAAGTTAGGCATAGGTTATACGCAATGAATGATAAAATGTATTTAGCATATTTAAAAACATGGCCACTTAGTACTTCACCTTGCAGACTTGACAGAAAAACTGCAAAGTATTACATACAACATTGGAAAAATAAAACAAAAACAAAACGAATGAAAGAAATTTTAAAACAACTGCGAACTATATGATTGAAAAACAACTTATAAATTTATTATTAGAAAAAGATTTCTATGAAGAAAATAAAGGTCGAATATCTAAATCTATGTTTACCAATGGAACTGGTAAATTATACGAAACAATAACAAAAGCACATTCAGATTCAGAATCAAATATTAGTATTGATGAATTAGCAACATTACATACAAAAGTTTATAACCCGGCATTAACTCGTGTGGCAAAAGAAAATTTTTATTCGTTACTAGAAGAAATAAAAAAAGAAAAACCAAATAAAAAAATTGCTAAAACAATATTAGAAGCAATGCATAAACAGAATATTGCAAGACGTATTGCTGTTGTTGCAACTGGAGTTTATAATAATACAGAAGCAGGAAATTTTAATGACATTCAAAGTTTAATTGATGAATTAAAAGGTGTTAATAAAGAAGAATATGATACTATAACAGATGATGTTATTAAACTTATTGATGCGTTAAAAGATAATACAAAATGGAAATTTAATTTAACAGATTTACGCAATAAAGTAAATGGGATTGGTGAGGGTAATTTAATTATTATTTTTGCCAGACCTGAAAGTGGCAAGACTGCATTCTGGGTTAATTTGGTCGCAGGTCGGAACGGTTTTGCCACTCAAGGGGCTAAAGTTTGTGCTTTAATTAATGAAGAACCTGCAATTAGGACTCAAATGAGACTAATTAATGCCTATACAGGTATGACATTTGCAGAAATTAAAGATAACCCTCAAAAAGCAGGAGATTTATGGTCTCAAATTAAAAATCAAATACGAATACTTGATACTGTGGATTGGACATTAGAAAAGATAGACTCTTATGTTGCAAAGGAAAAACCAGATATATTAATAATTGACCAATTAGATAAAGTTCATATTGGGGGAACATTCGCAAGAGGGGATGAAAAATTAAGAGCAATTTATACAGGTGCTAGAGAGATAGCAAAAAGAAGAGATTGTTCATTAATCGGTATCTCACAAGCATCTGCTGATGCATCTGGTAAATGGGATATGACATTTGATATGATGGAGAATAGTAAAACAGGAAAAGCTGCCGAGGCGGACGTTATTATAGGTGTTGGTTATAAACCCAATAGTGAATATAGTAATGATAATGACAGAAGTTTATCAGTAAGTAAAAATAAAATAACAGGATGGCATGGAAAAGTTATGGTAAAGATTGAACCAGAATTATCGAGGTATAGAGATTGATTACAGTATTTGACATAGAAACTTCTTTTCAAATTATTGATAAGAAAAAAGACCCATCGTTTAATAACCCAGATAATTTTATTGTTAGCATTGGTATCAATGATGAATATTTTTTCTTTAAGCATAAAGAATATTCCGGTGAACCAGACGTAAAAAAAATACAAGATATTTTAAATAAAACAACATTACTTGTTGGTCATAATATAAAATTTGATTTAGCTTGGTTATATGCAACAGGATTTACATATTCAGGAAAAATATATGATACCATGATTGGAGAATATGTTTTAAGTAGGGGTATGAAAAAAAGTTTAAAATTAAAACATTGTTGTGAAAGAAGAAACGTACATAGAAAATCTGATTTAACTGAATCATATATGGAAAGAGATATTTCTTTTGAAAATATTCCAATTAAAATTGTTGATGAATATGGACGCCAAGATATTATTGCAACACGAGCTTTATTTAATAGCCAGATGGAAGATTTTAAATTAAAAAAAAATAAAGGATTAATTAATACTGTGCGAATAATGTGTCAGTTCTGTGCCACACTTACACGTATGGAAATGAATGGTATTAAAATTGATATGAATACATTACAAGAAGTGGAATCCGAATTTCAACAAGAACATAATAAATTACGAGTTGATATAGATGAAATTATTCATAAAAAAATGGGAGATACAAAAGTTAATCCCTCAAGTCCAGAACAATTATCCTGGTTAGTGTATGGTGTTCGTGTTATAGATAAAAAAGAATGGGCACAAATATTTAATGTTGGTATTGACAAGTTTACAAAAAAACAAAAGAAAAGACCACGTATGACAAAATTAGAATTTAAAAAAACATTAATGGAACATTTAATGCCTGTGTATAAAACTAAAGCTATACGATGTGGGGAATGTTTAGGAAAAGGATATATACAAAAAATAAAAGTGAATGGCGACCCATATAAAAATTTATCAAAATGTTCTAGGTGTAAATCGGAGGGAGTTGTTTATGATGATACAAAAGAACAAGCGGGATTTAGTGCTATCCCACGAAGTGTATTCGACGTATCAGAGGGGGGATTTAAAACAGATAGGTTTACATTGGAAAAAGTTTGTGGAAATGATATTGAATTAAAACAATTTGTTGAAAAAATAACTAGATATAATGCGTTGGAAACATACTTATCAACTTTTATTTATGGAATAAAAACACATATTCGTCCAGGAGAATTTTTGTATCCTAATTTTATGCAATGTATTACAGCAACAGGAAGGCTATCAAGCAGAGACCCAAATTTCCAAAATCAACCTAGAGGAAATACATTTCCTATACGAAAAGTTATTACGTCACGATTTAAAAATGGAAAAGTATCCGAAATAGATTTTGCACAACTTGAATTTAGAACAGCCGTATTTTTATCACAAGATGAACAGGGTATGAAAGATATTGAAAATGGTGTAGATGTACACCAATTTACTGCGGATACAATTGGATGTTCCAGGCAAGAAGCAAAAGGACATACATTTAAACCATTGTATGGAGGTATGTCGGGTACAGAAAATGAAAAAAAATATTATGAAGCATTTAAACAAAAATATAAAGGGATAGCAAAATGGCATGAAAAACTACAAGATGAAGCAATAACATATAAAGTTGTTACATTACCATCAGGAAGAGAGTACGCTTTTCCTTACGCAGAAAGAATGCCTTGGGGTGGTTCTAGTTATTCAACACAAATAAAAAATTATCCTGTACAGGGATTTGCTACTGCAGATATAGTTCCATTAGCTTGTATTAATATACAAAATTTATTTGATGAACATAATCTAAAAAGTATGCTAATAAATACAGTTCACGATTCAGTCGTGGCTGATATTCATCCGGACGAAGAGGGCATTGCAATTAATCTCATGCAAAAAGGTTCAGCAAATGTTATAAAATCATTACAGGAATTATATGGCATAGATTTCAATGTTCCTCTGGATACGGAAATAAAAATTGGAGAAAATTGGCTTAATTTATCGTTAGTCACTTGACATAACAAGTATTTATGATATAAAAAAATTAATAATAAACCTAAAAATAGGAGAAAAATATATGACAAATGAACTAGCAAATTTTGATTCTTTATCGAAGGAACAAATAATGCGTCTTACTGGTCAGGAAGATGATTCTGGTGGGAATTCAATACTACTTCCTCGTTTAGCAATAAACAGAGTAGGAGAAGATGATGATGGAAATAAATTAGAGGTTGGAACCTATAAAATTTATGACCCCACATCAGAAAAAATAGTGTATAGTAAAAAGGAAAATGGGCCTGTTAAATTACGTCCATTTATTCGTGCTTATCAATACATGGAATACAATCCAGATGAAAATAATTATTCTAATAAATCAATTATTTTTAAATCATGGAAAGATGAAGCCATTGATATGAATGGTGGAATAAAATGTGGTAAAATTCCATTTAAAGAGCAAGATTCTTTATCAAAGGAAGACCAAGCTAAACAAAGACAAATAAAATGTTACACTTTAGTTTATGGGCTACTCAATATGCACGCTGTAACTGGTGATGGAACAGAAACAGCTATTGAGGATTTACCTGTTCTTTGGCGAGCTACTGGAGTTAATTTTAGACCTATTAATGAAACAATAACAAGTATTAAAGGTCAAAATAGGTTAATTCAAAATACTAATCTTTTACTTGCAACAAAACGTAAAAAGCATGGGGCAAATGTGTACTACATGACAGACTTAAATGTTGATAAAGAAAATGTGGAATTTACGAAAAAAAATTATGAGATAATTGAAATGTTTAATCAGTTAATAACTGAAGAAAATACAGAAATTTCAGATGCATGGAAGAGTATTCAAAATAAAAAAGCAAAAGATGGGGAAACAGCAGAAGTTATAAATGCTGTTGAGGATAGTCCGGAGAAAGCTTTTGCATCATAGTATCTTAACAAAAGTACAAATGTTTTTAGCGGAGGCCAATAAAGCCTCCGTTGAAGTATCGGATGAATTAATTGAAGAGTTTGGTAATGCATGTAAAGAGGCATTTAAAAAACAATTTACAGAAAAACGTCAAAAAGAATTTTCCTATAGAATGTCAAATATAGGTAAACCATTATGTCAATTACAAATGGAAAAAAGCGGAGCAGAATCTGAACCACTACCTTATAATTTTAAAATGAGAAATCTTTTTGGGGATTTAATTGAAGCATCTGCTATTACTATCATGAAAGCATCGGGAGTAGAGGTAAAAGATATACAAAAAAAAGTAAAATTAAAAACAGAGAAAGAGGAAATAAGTGGAACAATGGATGTTAAAATTGGAGGCAAAGTATGGGATATTAAATCGGCCTCTCCGTGGTCTTTTACGAACAAATTTGGAGATAATGGGGGTTTTGACTCGGTCGCTAAAGACGACAATTTTGGCTATGTTAGTCAAGGGTATATGTATGGTGAAGCTGATAAAAGTGACTTCGCAGGATGGATTGTTATCAATAAATCAACAGGAGAATGGTGCGTCACTGAAACGCCCACACAAGACAAAAATTATAAAACCAATGCCATCGCAACAGCAAAAAAAAATATAGATGCACTACAAAAAAATATACCATTTAAAAGATGTTTTACTGATGAAGAAGAGTATTTTTACAAAAAACCTACAGGTAATAGAGTACTAGGATTCACCTGTAGTTTTTGTCCTTATAAACGTTCTTGTTGGGGTGATAAAATTAAGTATCTTCCTCAACAGCAATCAAAAGGAAAAACCCCTAAATATATTTGGTATACTGAAATTAATAATCCAAGGGTAGATGAGAACCCGCAGTAAAAAAGCAAAAGGTAGAAGATTACAAAATTGGGTTCGTGATGAATTATTAAAAAGATTTCCCTCTCTTAATGAGAATGATGTTGTGTGTGCTATCATGGGAGAAAAGGGGGTAGATATAAAACTGTCTGATAAGGCAAAAAAATTTATCCCCTTTGCTATTGAATGTAAAAATCAAGAAGCATTTAAAAAAATTTATAAAGATTATGGGCAAGCGACATATAATGCAAAAAAAAAAGAACCTATAGTATTTATAAAAATGAATCAATGTCAACCACTAGTAGTATTGGATGCAACATATTTTTTAAATTGGATTGCTAATGAATAATTTAGATAAAAGTTTAATCTTACCAGTTAAGATTTATATAACATCAACACCAACAGGATTTGCCTGTGGTATTGAAGAAGAAGAAATGTATCATAGTGATAAGTATTATGTGACATTAACACTGGCAAGGGGTTTGCTAAGACTATTAACAAAAAATCCAGATTTTGTTTTTGATGAAGGAATTCTAACTCTTAATGAAGACTTGTTAGATAAGCCAGAAATAGATTTAGATTTTGAAAAATTTTTAGAAAAAAGGAGAAATAAATTAAACTAATGGATGATTATAAAGACTATAAATTAAGAGGCACCCTACATGCTCCATTTAGTCCAATACTAATGGAGTTTCAAATGCCACAACCTTATATTGATTTACTCAATACATATGGAGATAAAATATCTAAAAGTGATAAAAAATCTAAACAATTAGACTGGTCAGATAATCTTGTAGGCAATGTTAAACAAGAGCATAAAATTGAAGACCACATATGGAAAGAAAAACCTAATGAACATTTACCATCATTATTTAATTGGATGGGTGCTTGTATTAATTTATATGTAAAAACAAAATTAAAACAGGGTGATGAGCAAGATAATGCAGTTGCTGAAAAAGGTATTAAAAAAGTTGCTATGCATAATAGTTGGCTTGTTAACTCAATTGCAGGAGATTTTAATCCACCTCATATGCATTATGGAATGTTGTCAGCAGCAGGTTGGTTAAAAATGCCAGAGTCTGTTGAAAAAGATGAAGAAAGAGAGCATGCAGGTTGGATTGAATTTTTATATGGGAATCCTGCTATGTGGATAGACCCTAAGTATCCTATAAAACCTCACGTTGGTCAGTTATTTGTTTTTCCTAATTGGTTATTACATCAAGTATATCCATTTAGAGGTAAAGGTATACGAAGAAGTATATCATTTAATGTAAGTGTAGAGTTTTAATGGATGAATTTTGGAAGTGGTGGATATTGAGTATGGTAACTATTAACACTTGTATTAATAGTATTGTATTTATGGTTGGTAGAAAATTTAAAAAAGTAAAAAATAAATGATAATAACAAAAGAAATTTTATCTGATGCTAACAAATTAGTTGGTGGAGATAGGGAAAAAGATTATGGAGATAAAGTAAAAAACCATACAAATATAGCAAAATTATGGTCTGCTTATCTCGATATAAAAGTTAATGCCCATGATGTAGCAATTATGATGGCATTATTAAAAATGGCACGAACAAAATTAGGTAAAGTGAGTAAAGATACCTACATTGATATGTCTGCGTATAGTGCCATTGCAGGTGAAATTAAATTTAAAGGAGAAAATAATGGATAATTATATATTGTCATCATCGGATAGAGAAATTATATTAAAATATCTTTATACAAAACCTTACCAAGAAGTTGCTGCGGCAATTGCTGTATTGGTAAGATTACCAAAACTTGACCCTAAAATAAGCCCTAGTTTTGTTAAAGAAGATGATAAATCAAAATCAAAAAATCAATAAAAAAAGGGAGCATATAGCTCCCCTTTTTAAAACTGTTGTATCTGTTAATACACAAGGTAATTTAATTATTGACCATGAATGGGTTAACCCCAAAAAAATAATAGAACGTCTTAATGATGATAATTATTATAAATATATATTAGCTTCTATTGTAAAACACTGTATGTCTGAATCGGTTACTTTTGATGAACGATTAAATAAACTTCTTAAAAATATTTAATTACATAGCCATTTCAATTTCCCAACTTCCCCCTCTTATATCTTCAACTTTCCAATTAACTTTTGTTTCAAATCCATTTCCCCATTCTTTTGTTTGAATATTCTTATCCCTTAAAGTATTATGAATAGGGATTAATTGATTATTTGGGTCAGTTAACATTATGTTTATTCTATTTGCTTCTCTTGTTTGAAACGCATCATATCCATGATGTTTATTTAAATATGTAATATTATCTTCAATAAGACTCCAAGGATTTGAACTCTTTAAAAATTCTATATTTTTTTCGTATCTTTGATTATATGTAGGATTTTCAACAAAATCATCAAGAGTAAAATCTACAGGTTTATCTGGATTACTTTTCCATTTTGCTGAGTCCTTAAGTACTGCAATACTTGAAGGACTTGTATCCGGATTCCATTTTTTTGTTGCTGCGATATGTGCTAATAATTCAATATCATTTTCATCACTAAGTTTCCATAATTTTTTAACATTTAATGTTCCTGTAAAAATTTTTGGTGTTTCATATATTTGTTCTAATGCCTCGAAAGCCTCTTCTTCTTTTGTTCCTGCAGGTAAAAATTCTCCATATTCATCTTTTAGTGGGCCGCCTCTACTCATTGCATAGTTTATCCTGGCTGTATCTATATTATCTGTAACACCATTAAACCCACCTACATCACTATGTGTTTTTGGAGAGTTAACATCAAATTTCATAAAGTTTTTAGTAGTTCCATGATAAAATATTTTTGGAATTTTAACAGGAACATTTGTTTTTCCATTAAATACAAGAACTGTTTTAGTAAGTGATTCATCTAAATTATTTATAGTATTTTGTAAAAAAGCAGCTTCGTCAGTTCCAGAAGTTATTATACGAGCTACTTCTGTTTCTACATCTTTAGTAAATATATTTTTATCTGTTATAATTCCAAAGTTATCTGTTTCTTTACTTATCTTTATATTTGGATGTTGGTGATAAAGATATTTTGGGTTTTCCTTAACAAAAGCTGACACCGCTTGTAAATCTACAAAGTCTACAACTCTATTATTGGGATTACTTGCATTCCATTCATTAACAGCAGCTATCTTTTCATCATTAGTAGTAGCATTATCTATTTTTGAAATATTTATTGGTTTAACACTAACATTTTTATTAAAAATATTTTTTACTGCATTAATTCCAGTTGCTCCAAATTTAATTAAACTAGGAATTGAATATACAATACCGCCTATTTCTGCTGTAGTTTTAGCACCCATACCAAATTCAAATGGACTTGGTTGTTCATATTCCGTACCACCAATAGGAAGTTTTCCAAGTATACCTTTATTACTAATAGTTTTTTTAGTACCTGTTGGGTCTATATAGCCTGCTTCTTGTAATCCTTCATAAATATTTGCTGCAGGGTCTCCTACAAATTTAGCACTAGCTAATTCAAATGGAAGTGCTGTAGCTCTTAATAAAAAATTAGTACCAAATTTTGCCGCTTGTGTAATAGGTAAATCATCTTCAAAATCACCAAATTCATTATGTGCACCTAGCCATGATTCATTATATTTAGATACAACTTCATTTAAAATTCTATTTTTATTTGGGTTATTTTGTAGTGAATCCCAAGATTTACTTTCTTCATCATCATCAAATCCTGCATTCCATCTACCATTACCACTACCACCTACTGGGCCTGTATTATAATCCCTAATAGGTTTAAATCCTGATTCTCTTTGTTTTTGTTGGGCTTGTTGTCCTTTAGGACTAGATGTAGTTACTCCCGATAAACTTTTAATACCAACTGATTTCATAGATTCAGCAGCTTGTTTATAAGGATTAGACATTAATCCTGTTTGTTCTTTATGACCAGAAACGTGTGGCATTATATATCTATTGGTTGCATTAATCCCATATTTTGTTTCATAATATCTTCTTTATCTATTCCAGGGGGATTTGGATTTCCTGGTAAGACTGGCATATTAGAATATGTTCCTTGTAAGCTTGGCATTTGATTAGGGTTAATTACCGGCATATTTGATTCACCTTGCATAACATCTCCACCTGTTTGAAAATTTCCTTGTTGTTCTTCTTGCATCATTTGAGCTGTAAGAGGTGTAGATATAGATGTATTTTGTCCAGACATTGCAGCGTATTGTTCCATTAATTGTCTAAAATCTAAATCTTTCATTGCTGTCATTAAATCAGATACAATTGATGGCCTATTTACGCCACCTTCCATTCCTGCTTCTGGTGTAGTGTCTAATGGTGTTTTCATTAGTTGTTGTTTCATCATTCCTGTTGTTGCTATTGACATTACTTATCTCCTCACCAAGTCCAATTTATAAAAACGCCACCACTTTGATTTAAAGGGTCAATCGTTACTTTACCTTCTCCACCTTTAGGTGCTTCAAAACCCCACTCAAATAGTGGTTCGTTTTTAATAATTTTTTTACCTATTTCTTCACCCTTTTTTACTATTTCTGGGGGAATTCCGGTTTTAGTTATTATTGCATCTTTTCCTTTTTCAAGTTTGTCTATCACTGTATTAGTAACATCGTCTAACCCACCACTTTTTTCACCAGATAACTCAGTAGATGGTTTAGTAGATACAGTTGTCCAAACACCCTCAGGTCTTGGCCCTAATTTTTTTCTTATTTTTGGGCCTGGGCTTGCTATACCAGTAGGCACAACATCAGGCCGTACTTTATTTTCCTTGTTTTTTTCTTCAGCCCATTGTTCATTTATTATTGCCATTCGTTCATCTTCATTTGCATTTGCAGGAGTTGAAATAAGCCAGGAAGCAGGCCCTAAGAATTTTGAAGCTAATTTTGCTGATGTTTTTAAAATGGGATTAACAAATTTTTCAGCACCCGCAAAATGTGTTGGCGAACTTCGTTTATTCCACCAATTACTAATTCCCGCAGGGTGTCCAGTTTTTGCATAAATACTAGAGGGTATAAATTGGCCGCTTGTTCGTGCCATTAATGCAGGATTTACCTTTCTCCCTAATTGTGTATAAGTTTTTCCAAATCTACCTTTAACTTTATCCGACCATCTATTTACTTTTCGTATATCTTGTATTTGTTTGTATTTTCTAGTACCTAAGGATGCTCCAAGTAATGACCCACTACCTACTGCTAACGTGGTAGCTCCTTTGTGTTTATCAACAAATGTTTTTTTATCATCATCTGGTTTAGGGTCTGGTTTTGGTTTTGGTTTAGGTGTAGGTCTTTGTGTTCCTCCAGTAAATTTACCTGTGGCTGTATCACTTGTAGAAACACTCGGTTTAGGTGTAGGTCTTTGTGTTCCTCCAGTAAATTTACCTGTGGCTGTATCACTTGTAGAAACACTTTGAGTCTTACTTTTTTTCTTTTTCATAAGACCATCTCCACCTCTACCATGTGGACTGCCGCCCACAGGCCCTCTACTTTGTCCGGGTGATGACCTAGATGGTCTAGACCTATATCCTCTATTTCCCCAACGTGGTGGCATATTAATTCGCTAAAGGATTATTAGATTTAAGTTTAATTTCTTTAATCTCTGCATCCTGTACTTCATTTTCTTTAGATACAATAGCTAATTGTTTATTCATTTCTGCTATAACATTTTCTATTATTTTTATACTTTCTTCAAGTGGTATAAGATTAATTTTTGCTAAATTTGCTAGTATTCTAACCATTTCTTCACTTAATC
>VTLG01012295.1_pt1 | contig 29907 bp, 36 predicted proteins | sample 4694571 | NCBI WGS metagenome assembly VTLG01 (sample SAMN12604809, study PRJNA352737) | marine metagenome | biome: ENVO:00000447; feature: ENVO:00000209|ENVO:00000569|ENVO:01000036; material: ENVO:00002151; isolation source: viral sequences binned using virsorter ...
TAACTTTATGTTCGTATTTCAAGCCGAGCATAATATCCTCATGCACCCATTCCATATGGCTGGTGTTGCTGGCGTTTTCGGCGGAGCACTTTTTGCAGCTATGCACGGATCTCTTGTTACTTCCTCAATTATTAAGGAAACGACAGAGGATGTATCGCAGAACTATGGCTATAAATTTGGGCAAGATGAAGAGACATATAATATTGTCGCTGCACACGGGTACTTTGGGAGACTAATTTTTCAATATGCGAGTTTCAATAATAGCCGTGCTCTTCATTTCTTTCTTGGTACTTGGCCGGTTGTTGGCATATGGCTGACATCTATGGGCATCTGCACCATGGCTTTCAACCTAAATGGTTTTAACTTTAACCAGTCAGTAGTTGATGCTAATGGAAAGATAGTCCCAACATGGGCTGACGTATTAAACCGAGCTAACCTCGGATTTGAAGTTATGCACGAACGTAACGCTCACAACTTCCCACTCGATTTAGCATCTGCTGAGTCTACAAATATTGCACTAACAGCTCCAGAAATTGGTTGAAAAATTTTTGTTTATATCTAACTTTAATCACTAACTTATTTATATGCTCTGGCGTTATCCGCCATTGGAACAGTATGAAAACACAAGATCCAGACGTTCTTAGACTACAGAATCAGGTAGATAAATTACTAGAGGAATATAGACAAGAACAATATAAAAAGAAAAAAGAACCAGAGGGTGAACCCTCGTTTTAATATGGCAGAGAATCAAAGACACTGGAAACAGACAACAACAGGTAGAAAAAATATTCCTATTGTTCAAGCAAAGAAAACTAAAAAATCCAAAGAGCCACAATCTTTAGAAGAAGCTCTAACAGAAAACTAGCAACCACGTCCGTTCATCCCTTCGGGGACGCATGACTCCTAAGCATGGAACGGGGCTTAGGTATATGGAGATGACACATGAAAGTTACTTTCGTATATCGTGGCGTTGCTTACACAAGAGTAATCGGTTAGGCGATCTTGGGGAGGTTCGACTCCTCCCTACTCAATTTGGCTTTTTGCCCTCCAAGGAGGATACCAATCAGCCGTCTAGACGGTGGGATAGACCACAATATCAATGAGTCCAACTGAGACTCGCAACTTTTTACGTAAGAAGACGAACAAATATACCTTTAATTTTTAACTGAAAAATGGCTAATGCTAATCAGGTCGGACTAGGTCGTATTAACCTGTCCACCGGTACTGGCTATGACGGCGCAACCGATAAGTATGCGCTGTACCTGAAGCTGTTCAGTGGAGAGATGTTCAAAGGATTCCAACACGAGACTATCGCTAGAGATCTCGTAACTAAGAGAACCTTAAAGAACGGAAAATCTCTACAGTTCATCTACACAGGTAGAATGACAAGTTCATTCCATACGCCCGGAACACCTATATTAGGTAACAGTGACAAGGCACCTCCAGTAGCTGAGAAGACCATCGTAATGGATGATCTACTAATCAGCTCTGCTTTCGTTTATGACTTAGACGAGACACTTGCTCACTATGAATTAAGAGGAGAAATATCCAGAAAGATTGGATATGCTCTTGCTGAGAAGTATGACAGATTAATCTTCCGTTCCATAACACGTGGAGCTAGATCAGCTTCTCCAGTTTCTGCAACTAACTTTGTAGAACCCGGCGGTACACAGATCAGAGTTGGATCTACAACTAACGATTCTGATGCTTATAACGCTGGAAACTTAGTAAATGCATTCTACGATGCAGCTGCTGCTCTTGACGAAAAAGGAGTTAGTGGTGACGGTAGATGTGCTGTACTAAACCCACGTCAATACTATGCACTTATTCAAGACGTTGGTTCTAACGGATTAGTTAATAGAGACGTTCAGGGTACTGCTTTACAAGGTGGTAATGGCGTTATAGAAATTGCTGGAATCAAAATCTACAAGTCAATGAATATTCCTTTCCTTGGCAAGTATGGTGTTGCTTACGGCGGTACAACCGGTGAAACTTCTCCCGGAAACTTAGGTTCATTTATCGGACCTACACCTGAGAACGCTAATGCAACAGGCGGAGTTAACAATGACTATGGTACTAACACTGAGTTAGGTGCTAAGTCTTGTGGACTAATCTTCCAAAAGGAAGCTGCTGGTGTTGTTGAAGCAATCGGACCACAAGTTCAGGTAACAAATGGAGATGTGTCTGTAATATACCAAGGTGATGTGATCTTAGGTCGCATGGCTATGGGTGCAGACTACTTAAATCCAGCTGCTGCTGTTGAACTATATGTTGGTACTTCTGCTCCTTCAGGGTTCTAATTTATACACTTTATACGGGAGCTTCGGCTCCCTTTTTTTTATGGCTACTTCAACTATTGCAATCGATACAGAACTATCCGCAGTCAATTCTATCTTGGGTGCCATAGGTCAATCTCCAGTAACAGTTCTAAATTTTGATAATCCAGAAACACAATTTATTTACAACATTTTAGAAGAATCAATTAAAGATGTTTTAAATGAAGGGTGGCATTTTAATACTGAAGAACATATAGAAGTCTCTCCTGATTCCAATGGATACTTAAACATCCCTTCTAGTTATCTTCGTTATGACTTAAATAACGCAGAAGATAAAACTATGGATGTAGTAAAACGAAATGGAAGACTTTATGACAAGGTACAACACACTGATATTTTTACAGACAAGGTTTATTTAGACGTAGTGTATCTATATTCATTTGAGGATATACCTTCAGTTTTTCAACGATACATTATTGCCAAAGCATCAACTAGGGCTGCTACTCAATTAATAACTAATCCTAATTTAGTACAACTTTTACAAACTCAAGAAGCATTAACTAGAGCTTCTGTTATTGAGTATGAATGTAATCAAGGAGACCATTCAATGATGGGATTTCCTCATGAAAGTACTTACAACTCTTATAAACCTTATAAAGCTCTACATAGATAATGGCAACAGTTACACAATCTATACCAACATTAACAGGTGGCATCTCCCATCAGGCAGATGAATTAAAAGTTCCCGGGCAAGTTAATGTTGCAGACAATGTATTACCTGATGTAACTCATGGTCTACAAAAACGCCCCGGTGGACAATTTGTATCTTCATTAAGTGATGGTACTAATAACTCTGTTACTAATGGAAGATGGTTTCACTATTACAGAGATGAAGATGAACAATATATAGGTCAAGTTAGTAGAACTGGCGATATTAATATGTGGAAGTGTAGTGATGGTTCAGAAATGACTGTTACTTACACACCCGCTCAATCTACAGCTCTGACAAATTATTTAACTCATTCTGATGATGAGGATATTCAGACTTTAACTATTAACGATTACACGTTTTTAACTAATAGGACTAAAACAGTTGCAATGGCGTCACCTGTTGAACCAGTTAGACCTCCTGAAGTTTATATAGAATTAAAGACTATTAAATATGCAAGTCAATATAATTTAAATTTATTTGATAATACTACTACAACAAGTATTTCAACTGCTACTAGAATAAAAGTTGACCAAGTTAGTTCCAGTAATAATTATTGTGATAGCAATGGTTATATGGTTAGTCACACTGCTCGCTCTAGTCAAACAACTCGATGTGATAATAGTGCGGGTAATGGTGATGATGAGCAAGCTCCAAATGTCGGAACAAGGATTTTTGATGTAAATTCTGGTACAACTCTCGTTGATGATGAAGCACCCGGTGGAACTAACTCAAGTAGTGGTACAACAAATACAAGTTATAGTTATTCAGTAAATGTCCATAATTCATCAAACCAAGCTGGACAAACTGGAAGAAAACATCTTTATTTTAGAATTACTTGTACTGGACAATCTTATCCAGTTGGTTCCGAAGAGTACAGAACGAGATATACAATAACTAATGATCTTTTATATGGTGGTGAAGGTTGGGCAGTAGGTGATTATTTTAATGTATGGATGAAAGATGCTCTTTATAAGGTAACAATTGAAGAAGTTAGTACTTCACAAGTACAAGCTAATTTAGGATTAATCAGACCTAACCCTACCTCTTTTGACACAAAAACCACAGTAACTGCTCAAGCTATTATTGGTTCTATGAGAGAAGCGATATTAGGTACAAATAATAATGGAAGTAACAGCTTATATCAATGGAAACATGACACCGCTAATGGTTACTATGTAGAACAAATTGGTAATGGTTTATATATAAGTAGACCTACTGCACAAGGAACCTTTAACGCTACTACTCCTAACTCATCATTAATTAATGTTGTAGCTGGACAAGTAGCAACAATTGAAGATCTACCTAAACAGTGCAAACACGGTATGGTCATTAGAATTACCAATAGTGAATCAACAGATAATGATGATTACTATGTAAAGTTTTTTGGTAACAACGATAGAGATGGTGACGGAGTTTGGGAAGAATGTGCAAAGCCAGGGACTCAGATTGAATATGATAAAGCAACAATGCCTGTTCAGTTAGTACGAACTAACGCTACAACATTTACTCTGTCTCAAGTTGATTATGAACAAGCTAATTCTGGAGATACTACTGCTACCACAGGTACAAACCCTAGAGCTACCTTTGTAGGAAAGACTATAAACAAAATGGTCTTTTATAGAAATAGGTTAGTAATGCTTAGTGATGAAAATGTGATAATGTCTCGTCCCGGAAACTTCTTTAATTTTTGGGCTAAGACTGCACAAACATTTTCAAATGTTGATGTTATTGATATACAAGTAAGTTCCACATATCCAGCAATTGTTTATGATGCTTTGCAAGTAAACTCTGGATTATTAGTATTTACCAAAAATCAACAATTTTTACTAACTACGGATAGTGATGTTCTCAGTCCAGCAACAGTTAAGGTTAATGCCATAGCAAATTATAATTTTAACTTTAAGACTAATCCTATCTCTTTAGGAACAACTGTAGGTTTTCTAGATAATGCTAATAAATATAGTAGGTTCTTTGAAATGTCTAATATTCTTAGAGAAGGAGAACCTATTGTTGTAGAGCAAAGTAAGGTTGTATCGAATTTATTTTCTGATGATTTAAAACTAATTTCTAATTCAAGAGAAAACAGTATAGTTTTTTTTAGTGAAGAGGATACTTCTACTTTATATGCATATAGATATTTCCAATCAGGCAATGAACGGCAAATGGAAGCTTGGTTTACTTGGACTTTAACTGGAACTATTAGGTATCATTGCATGTTAGATGATGCTTTATATGTTGTTGTTAAGAATGGAAGTAAAGACCAGTTACTTAGATTTAATATAACATTAGATTCTAATAGTCATTTTGTAACAAGTGGAGTTGATTTTCCTGTCCATTTAGACCACTCAATGACGACAAGTGGATGGACTTATAACTCTTCTACAAATAAATCAACTAAAGCTAAACCTGTTGGATTAGAGAGCAGTGCACAATTAGCAGCATATGATAACTCTAATAATTCTAGTGGAGTTCAAAACTTAGGTAGATATGCAAAGATTACTGTCAATGGTTCTAATCTAGAACTTGATGGTGACTGGTCAGGTGAAACATTTGTTATTGGCTATTTATTTGATATGCAAATACAGATACCTACTATTTATTTAAAGCAGCAATCTGGTGAAAATTGGAGATCTGATACTAGATCTGATTTAATAATTCATAGAATTAAATTTAATTTTGGTAATGTTGGTGTTTATTCAATTGCTATTGATAAACAAGGTAAAACTTCATTTATAGAAGAAAGGGAAGTTAACCAAGCTAACGTATCAACTGCGAATAATCCTAATTTTTTACAAGGTAGTTTTGAATCAATACCCTGTTATGAAAGAAATAAAACTTTAACAGTAAACATTTCATCTAAACATCCGTCTCCAGCAACTATACATTCATATAACTGGGAAGGCGATTACAATAATAAAAACTATAGACGTGTCTAAATATATATTTGATGCAACATTAGAAGCTGCTTTACATGTGGCTTCTAATTTATTACCAGATGATCGTTTGGAAGTGGTTGAGGGTCATGGACATGATCCTGAGAATGCAATAGTAGTTGCAATGCATAACTCTGATAGTGTGTATTTTAAAGTTCCAAATGATGAAATAGCTGGTATAGCTGGTGTTACTAAAGACGGGCAGATCTGGATGCTTTGTACACCATCTATCCTTAAGTATCCACACACCTTTGCACGAGAGTCAAAGAAGTTTGTGAAAAGTAGAAAAGAGAAGTTGCTTTGGAATATCGTTGATAAACGAAACAGAGTTCATATAAAACTTCTTAGGTTCCTTGGGTTCAAATTTTTAAGGGAACTAAAACATGGACCAAATAATTTATCCTTTATGGAGTTTTGTAGATGTGGGGAGCAATAGCAGCTGGAGCATTTCAAGGGTTTATGGGCGGCATAGACCAAGACGCAAGAAATGCAGCTGAAAATATAAGAAGAAGACAGGAGTATAAACGTGCTCTTGAAGTTCGTAAAAGAAACTATTTACAAGCTAAATCAGTTTACGGAGCTAAAGCTAATAAATATAATAAAGATCTTACAGAAATAGATTTAGCTGCCAATAGAGGGTATGCAAAAACTCAACAGACACTTAATAGAAAAAGGTCAGCAGCATTATTAGCAAACGAAAAAGCTTTTACAAAATACGCAAAAAACGTATTAGGAAAAACTGCTGCTGCTGGAATGACTGGGCAATCTGCTGCACGAATAGCTTCAAGACAGGAAGCAATGTTGACTACTCAACAAAGACTAAGATTAAATCAGCTTGTTAGAGCTGGTGAAGCTGCTAATGCTGCTAATGAAGCAATTTACAGACAAGCTAAAGCAGCTAAGAGTCAATCTTTTGGTTCTGTTATGTTTACACCCGTACCTTCACTCGCTCCTAATCCACCACAGATGTTATCTGAAAGTGGCGGTGGTTTAAGAGGTGCTCTTATGGGAGGAATTACTGGTGCTATTAGTAGTTGGGATCCAACACCGGGAACTGGTTTAGGAAAAAACCCAATAAAATATGAAAACTTAAGTGTTAGTGATATGTGGGACTTTGACACAAGTTTTACAGGTATTGATTACGGTCAATATGATTTTGACATAGGAAACATACAATTTTAATTATGACAGATTCATACGGAACATTTGACCCAGTAAAAACAGAAGATTATGCAGCTCCTCTTTTAGAGAGTTATAGAGATATCAATCAAGGTATGGATAATTACTGGGGACAAGAGCTGCAAAACTATAAATACAAAGCACAAGATGCTGGTATAAAAGATTTAGAAGCTTTAACTAATTTATCCTCTGCTATTGGTAAAAGAATAGATGAACAAATAAAGAAAAGAAGAGAGGAACAGATTACTAAAGGAATGCTTTGGTTAAAAGAAAATCCTTTAGATGTACTCACTACTGAAAGGTTTGAAGCTGAAATAGCTAGATTAAAAGAAGAAGGTAGATCAGTAGATGAATTTGTAGCACAGTATGAAAGTTCAGAAGGTTCAGATATATGGACCTCTGAAAGTTTTCGTGAATTAAATTCAGCACAAAAGTATGGTGCAGTAGTTGAATGGGCAGAGGGAAAAGTAAGAGATTATGATCCTTCTAATAATGAAAAGTTGCAAAATGCAGTAACAGCTGAGGAATATAAAGCTGCTGAATATGCTGCAAGTGTTCAATTATATAAAACAATAGGAGCATTAAACCCAGCTTTAGTACAAAAGCATGTTATTAGTAAACAAAAAGAATTAGAAGCTGCTGCCTTTAGTAAATGGAATCAAAAAAGAACACAGGAAATAAAAGCTGAACGTCAAAAGATTGCCAGATCTCAATTAATTAGTTGTCATGCTAATGGTCAAGGTGGTTGTCAAAAAGATTATTTAAACAAGCGAGCACCTTTAGTAGGTAATTCTGCTGCTAAAAAAGAATTAATGGCACAGTACCTTGTGATGGCTAAAGATGGTACTTTAACTTCTAATGTAATTCAAGATCTTGAAACTAAAACTAAAGATAATGAGATAGTCTCTTCTGCTGATGGTAAGACATATGCGTGGAATGAGTTTTTTGCAGAAGATTGGCTAAAGATTAAGGAAGCTGCTATTGATACTGAAGCTAAAAATATGGAGCGTGCGCAGAAAGAAAAGAATACTAAAGCTATGCAAGAAATACCAGTCAAACTAAAAGAAATATTAGGAGATAATTTTGATGTTGTTGAAGGTTTAGATCAAGATCAATTGGCAAAAATTAGAGCATATCAAAGTACCTTAGCTTCTGCTGGAGTGACCGGTAATCCTTTAGTAGTCCTAAATAATATGTTGAGGTTTAATGATGCTGATAAAAATTTACTTGCAAATGAAAAAGCTAAAGCTTTAAAAATGGCTAAAGAGGGAACATTAAATTCAGAAACATTAAAAGAATTTTCGCAACTAGCTCAGATTGATTCGGAAATAACTAGGTTAGCTAAACTTGGTGATGACGCTAATACTTTAAAAAAAGAAAACCATAAAGCAATTGGAAAATTAATTGATACAGAACCAACATCAGATGGTGAAGGTGGTAAACCGAATGAAATTAAAGTAATTGGTGAATATAGACGTGCCTATGATGCACTTGTAAAACAATATAAAAAGTATCCAAATATTGCCAATCCTGAAGATCAAGCTTTTGCAGATATAAGCAAAGAAATAAAAGCAGTTGTAGAAGCTGATCTCTCTGGAAACTCTACAGACAAATATGTAGGCGGGTCATGGAAATGGGGTCCAACAATTAATTATGCTCCCAATAGTGTTAATGCCCAACTGTCTGAAGGTACAAAAATTGTTTCCTACGTTAATGATCTTATAGAAGAAACTAATGATGATTCTATATTGGATACTCACCAACTATTTGCTCCCAGTATTTTAAAATCATTTAATAAGAAAGGTACAAAGCCACATAGATTGGCACATCAACTAGCAAAAAGTTTTGCACAAAAAAACATTAAAGATGCTGAAGGTAATGTTATAACTGCTTACGATATTATGGAACGTCAGGGTAAACTATTTGGAGCTGATAAACAAAATATATGGAAAACAGCAGATCATCCTACATATATAACAGCTTTTAAAACCTTATCAAAAGAGGCACAAGAACTTTGTACTCAAGAAGGTAAATCTATAAATTGTACTGCTAGAGCTTTATCTACCACTGGAGTAGATAATACAGATTGGATTCCTAATAATGAAGGAGAGCAACTTAAAAGTTTTGCCGAATCAAATGGTACAACTTTTGGAGAATACGCAGCTGCATTAGAACTTGTACCATTATTGAATATTGATTTTAATAATGAAGATCCATTTTCAAAGATGGATGATTTTGAATGGAATCATTACTGGAAAAGTGTATATAAATATAGTGGTGGTCAAGATAAAAATGCTTTAAATAATTTGATATTACCTGAGATGAAATTCATTCTGGAAGAATCAAATGAAAATGAAGAAGAAGTTGTAGATGAAAAAGAAATTTATAAAAACAAAATAAACCATTTAGATCCAAAAAATAGAAACGTACCGATCAAATGAACGAAGAAATAAACGATGAGATTCAAGAAACAGTACCAGAACCAGTTGAACCAGATGTCCTAGATGATTATGTAAATGAAACTTTGGATTCTGGATTCAATGTAGGTAATGTTGACCAAGGTCAAGAAGAGACTGCTACCGAAACTACATCAGAACCCGTTTCTACGGAAACACCACAAACTATAGAACCTCAAGATAGAGGTCCAACAAGAAAGGAAGCTTGGGAACAACTAAAAGGAAAAATTGAAAAAGGCGAAGAAATTAAATTCTCTGATACATTTGGAAAACAATCAGCAGATTTAAGAAATCCATTAAATTGGGGTAATTATCCAGCTGCTATGGGAGCCGGTTACGTTGACTTTTTAACTGATACTGTCAATTTGGTTCCGGGAGTTAATATCCCAAAACTTCCTAAATATGAAAGTGCTACTTTGCAAGGGGTTAGACAAATGTCTAACATTATTATCCCTACTTTATCTCTTGGTGGTCTTTTAAAAAAGGGAGGAGCAGCAGCTCACTCAAAAGTAAAATGGGCACTAGGTGACAAGCGACTTATGAAGTGGTTTGGTAGTGCTGGTATTGATGCTGGAGTTGGAGCTGTTGTTGATGAAATTACAGAATTTAATGAGTTTGAAGATAATGCAACTGGTTCACTTAAGAAGATGTGGCCGCAAACATATGGTTGGATTCCAGATGATATAGCAACACTCGATTCAGATAGTCCAGATACTAAAAGAATGAAAAATAGAAATGAAGGCGTTGGTCTAAGTTTCTTTGGTGATTTCTTATTAGGTGCAACTAAAGTTGCTAGGGCTTTAAAGAATACAGATGAAGCTCTTAGCTGGGTTCCTAAAAATGAAGAAGCAACAAAATTTGTTCAAAAGAATTTTAAAAAAGCTAAGAAAGCTGATGTTGATACTGAGATTTCTATACAAAGTAAAGAACGAGCAAAGCAATTTACTGAGCTTGGAAAACACAATATTAAGGAAAGTATAAATTTAGATGAGCCTATTAAAGGTGTTCATGATGTCTATGATCATTATGAGGTAGGTTTTAGAACAGCAGATCCCGGAGGAATAGTCTCAGCCCAATTTGATGCAGTCAGAATTGCTAAGAATATTGATAGCGTTGATGGAGATGTTGGAAGTATCTTTACCGACTCAACTCTAAAAAACACTATCAAAGCTAAAGATGGTGGACATATGACTATGAAAGAGTTAGTCAAGCAAATCAAATTAGATATTGAATGGCATTCACCAAAAGGTGTAAAGATAACTCATAAACAAGCTGTAGAAGTTGGAGAAGACATTGCAGCTGCACTATATGAATTTGACGATACTTCTCAAATGAAAAGACTTTTGTCTAATTTTGAAGGAGTCGATGTAGATACTGGAGCAAGAGTTTTAAAAACAGAAGGATATGCTGGTGTAACTAAAGCTATATCTAAATACTTTGATGACTACATGAATATGGATTTAGCTCGTGCCCAAGGGTATGTTTCTGAATCCTTAGCTGACCAAGTTGTTGGTTTGTCTGAAGGTATGAGGATGATGGATGGAACTACTGCTGTACAACATGCACAAGAACAAATCCTAGATAGATTGCAATACTTAATGACTATAAAAGGTCAAACATCTTATGCCAGAGGTAGAGCATTAAACATGTTAAACCTATGGAATAGAGTTAATCCTTTTAAAAAAACTAAATTAGATTTTGAAAAGCTTGGCGGTAAAGCCAAAGTAATGGAAAATGCCTATAAGTATTTAAAAGAAAATAGTGAAGATACACTTGCACAGTTTGAAGAGATAGCCGAATCATCTAGACAAGCTATAGAAACTATTCGTGCATTAAGTAAAGAAAAACCTCATATGCTAAAGCCACTATTTTTGGCTTATGAAGCTACTAACGGGAATGTACAAAATATTTCAAGAATGAATCAATTCTTTAAAGAGAGTACAGGTGTATTTAAAAAAGCATTCTTTGATCCTAAAGGTGAATTTGATTCATTATTTATGCAAGGTGTTTGGGGTAATATTTATAACTCAGTTTTATCTGCTGTAGGTACACCTTTAAAAGCATTTGCTTCTAACTTAGCAATCATGGTTGAACGACCTATTGCTACATATGCTGGAGCAATTCTTTCTGGTGATATACAAACCATACGGAAAGCAAACTATATGTACTTTAGTGGAATTGGTGAAAATACCCAACGTGCTATGGATCATATGAAGTTTGTTTTTAGAAAAGCTTGGACTGATCCACAATCAGTAGGTTATATAACTAGATCTGATATTGCTATAAAAAATGATCAAAGTGTAAAAGCACTTAGAGCTATTGCTGATGCTGCTGAAATTGAAGGAAACCATGGACCGGCTGCACTAGTTAATCGAATTGAAGCTATGAATGATATAGCAGAACATCCTTGGCTTAGATATGGTGCAAACTCTATGACAGCGATGGATGGATTTACTAGAGCATGGATAGGAAGTATTGAAGCTAAAGGTAGAGCCTTTGATCAAATAATGTCTAAAGGTAGAAAACTTACACCTAGAAATGTTAATCGTATTCAAAAGAAAGCATACGATCAGATGTTTGATAGTACTGGAATGATTACTGATACAGGTGTTGAGTATGCCAGTAAAGAAATATCAATGAACCTTGATAATGATTTAGTGCAGTCTTTAAACGTACTGATTAAAAAAGTACCGATGTTAAGACCCTTTTTAATGTTCCCAAAAACATCTGCCAACATGATTAGTTTTACAGCTTCTCATACTCCACTTGGTTTATTCATGAAAGACTTTGACAAGTTTGGTAGAAATTTTGATGAGATGTCAAATACTGAAGTTATTAGTGCTTTAACTTCAAGAGGTATTGATGTCAAAAACATTGATATGGAAGCTGCATATAACACTATAAGAGCTGAACTTAAAGGTAGAAAAGCTATTGGTATGACAATGGTTTCTGGTGCAGCAATGATGTTTACTGGAGATCGTTTACATGGTAATGGTATCTATGACCCAACTAGACAAAGAACTAGACAACAAGTTGGTTGGAAACCTAGAAGTTATAAAGGTTGGGATGGTAAATGGTATAGCTATGAAGGACTAGGAGCTATTAGTGATTGGATTGCGATAACTGCTGATGTTATGGATAACTTTGATGTACCTACTATGGGTGCGTTTGGTGAAGGAACAAATGTTGGAACTTTAGATGAAAACTCTCTTGAAGTAAATATGGCAAAAATGGCATATATACTTGGAGCTAACTTAACTAACAAAAGTTTTCTTGCTGGACTAGAACCTATGTTTGACGTTCTACAAGGAAACCCCGCAGCTGTTTCAAGATGGACTGCTAGTTTTGGTAGTGGTTTACTTCCTTATAGTGGATTAAGAAATGAATTTAGTAGATTATTAACTCCACAATTAAAAGAAACAGAACAAGAATTTCAACAGTTATTCTTTAATCGTAACCCAGTTCTAAAATCTCAATTACCAGATGCCTACGATTGGATGGATGGTGGAAAAATTAGAGAACCAGAAAACTTTTTTACTAGGGCTTGGAATGCATACTCTCCTGTTTTTAAGGTAGGTGATGAAATGTCTCCTGAAAAAGAATTTCTTGTAGAAATAGAATTTGATGGCAGACCACAATTAAATAAGAATGGTAATGGTATCGAATATGCACCTGAAGAAAGATCTCAAGTTACACAACTAATGGGAGAAGATGGAGTCTTTAAAAGAGAAGTAAACAAAATTATGAACTCTAGAGAAGGTAAAGAATTTAGAAAAGCATATAAAGAGGCAAATAAAACTGGAGCTGTTATTGATAAAGAAAACTTTGGTTTAATACAAATGAAAGTTAATGATGCTTTAAGAAAAGCACAGCTCTATGCAGAACGAAGAATACAACTTAGAGATCAAGTAGAACAAAAAACATATTATAACGAACGAATTAAACGAGCCACCAAAAAACAGGACATTGACGAAATCCTAAGACTACAAAAAGAAGCATTACGCTTGTAAAGACAAATGGCAACAACTGAAAATTTTTATACCGGGAATGGTTCCACCACTTCCTACGGTTTCTCATTTCCAATATTACAGAACTCCGATCTTAAAGTTGCTTTAGACGGAGTTACAAAAACTGAAAACACAAGTGGTACTAACAACGACTACTCCATATCAAATACAAACGTTGTTTTTAACTCTGCACCAGCTAACGGTGTAGATATACATATTTATAGATTGACTGATGTAGATACACCTAAAGCAACATTTGTATCTGGATCATCAATTAGAGCGCAAGACTTAAATAATAATTTTGACCAGTTATTTTATAGTGATCAGGAACAACATCAAAGAGTAAGAACTGTTGATGTTAGAGACAAGGCAATTACTTCAGATAAAATTTTAGATGGAACGATTGTTAATGTTGATATAAATGCATCGGCAGCCATAGACGGAACTAAAATAAGTCCTAACTTTGGTTCACAAGTAGTCCAAACAACTGGAAATATAGTTGTAGGTGGAACTGTTGATGGTAGAGACGTAGCTGCTGATGGTACAAAACTAGATGGAATAGAGAGCGGAGCTACCGCAGACCAGACAGCAGCAGAAATAAAATCTTTGTATGAAGGTAGTAGCAATACCAATGCTTTTACTGATGCAGAAAAAACTAAGCTATCTGGAATAGCTACTGGTGCTACTACTAACCAAACTAATGCAGAAATAAAAACTGCTTATGAAGCTAACTCTAATACTAATGCTTTTACTGACGCTGAAAAAACTAAGTTAACTGGTATTGAAACTGGAGCGACTGCCGACCAGACTGGCGCACAAATAAAGACTGCATACGAAGGTGAATCTAATACCAATGCTTATACAGATGCAGAGAAAACTAAGCTATCAGGTATAGCCGCTAATGCTGATGTAACTACTAGTAAGAATCTTGCTGATTTAGCTAACGTTCATACTGCTACACCTACTAATGGACAAGTATTAAAATATATCAGTGCAAACTCTAGATGGGAACCTGCTGAAGATGCTACAGGTGCTGGTGGAGCTGCTTTAACTGATGGAGATAAAGGAGATGTAGTAGTTTCTGGTAATGGAACAGTTTGGAATGTTGATACAGGAGCGATTACTACAAATAAAATTAATGATGATGCAGTTACTACAGCAAAGATTGCTGACGATGCCATAACATCACTTAAAATAGCCGCTGGCAATATAACAGATACTGAACTAGGAACTGGAGCTGTTGGTGAGAATAAAATAGCTACTGGAGCTGTTTCAGTAGGCAAGATACAGGACAACGCCGTTACTACAGCAAAAATTGCTGACGATGCCGTAAACGGAGATAAAATAGCTGACAATACTGTTACAGCTGCTCATTTAGCTGCTGATTCAGTAGGTAGCTCTGAACTAGCTACCAATTCAGTAACCACAGCTGCTATACAAGATCAAGCAATAACACTAGATAAATTTACACATGGCACATCAAGTACAGATGGTAAGTTTCTACGAGCAAACAACGGAGCAGATCCTACGTTTGAATCAGTTTCTTCTGGCGTAACAAGTGATGGATCAGGAAACACAGTAGCAGGTACAAACGCTGGAGATTCATTATCAGGATCTAATAACCTAGCGGTTGGTAAAGATGCTTTAACAACAACCTCATCTGCATCAAACAATACTGCTCTCGGAGCTTTTGCTTTAAATGCTAATACAAGTGGCGGTACGAACACTGCCGTAGGAAAAGATGCTTTAGCGTCAAATACAACCGCTAGTGCTAATACTGCGTGTGGTAAATCAGCACTCCAATTAAATGAAACTGGAGCTTCAAATACTGCTGTAGGGAAAGATGCTCTTTATGCAAACACAACTGGAGGTAATAACGTAGCTGTTGGAGCGTTTGCCTTAGACGCTAATACAACAGCTAGTAGCTGTACCGCTGTAGGTGTAAGTGCTTTATCAGCAAACACAACTGGAACAGTAAACACAGCTGTTGGAAGGCAAGCATTACAGAACAACACAACTGGTGGTTATAACAATGCCTTTGGCTACTTTACTCTACAATCAAACACTACTGGAACAAGAAACGTAGGATTTGGTTATGCTTGTGTAAGCAACAATACTACAGGTGAAAATAATGTAGGAATTGGTTATAGCACTGTAAATGCAAATACTACTGGTAATAATAATATTGGAATAGGTTTAGAAGCATTAAGGTATAACCAAACTGGCAATAACAATGTTGCCATTGGTGTTGATGCTTTAGAAGATAACACAGGAAGTCACAACACAGCAGTTGGTCATCAATCTTTAAAAGAAAACACAACTGGAACATATAATACTGCATTAGGACTTGGTTCTATGCAAACAAATACCACTGCAAGTTATAACACTGCTGTCGGAACTAATTCTTTAACTGCAAACACAACAGGAGCACATAATACATCTGTTGGTAATAATAATTTAGCTGTAAATACAACTGGATCATACAATACCGCATTTGGTTCTAAAGCGTTAGATGCAAACACCACAGCAAGTAACAACACTGCTTTGGGGTATGAAGCTTTAACAGCAAACACAACGGGAGCAGACAACGTTGCAGTCGGAGCTTATGCCTTAGATGCTAATACTACAGGAAATTATAACTCTTCTATAGGATATCTTTCTTTATCAGCAAACACGACTGGTGAAAGAAATGCTGCTAATGGACAAAGTGCATTAAGGAGAAACACAACTGGAAATTATAATACTGCTACAGGACAAGGTGCATTAGCTTATAACACAACGGCTAGTAACAACACCGCTTTTGGATACGGTACTTTATTAGCAAACACAACTGGAGAAAACAACACGGCTGTTGGTGCTAATTCTTTAAAATCAAACACAACTGGTGAAGATAATATAGCTATAGGTGAACAAACATTAGAATCAAATACTACCGCGAATTATAATATTGCTGTGGGTTCTCAAGCTTTAGAAGCGAATACAACTGGAGCATTTAACGTAGCAGTAGGACATCAAGCGTTACACTTAAACACCACAGCAGAAAACAATGTTGCTATTGGTGGTGGATCTTTATCAAAAAACACAACTGGAACAGAAAACGTAGCAATAGGTAGGGACGCTTTATTTGAAAACACTACTGGATCAAGTAATACTGCTGTTGGAAGTAATAGTGGAGGTGTAAATACAACAGGTCATAGTAACGCTGCGTTTGGTAAGAGAGCACTTTATCAAAACACTACAGGAAATGAAAATACAGCTTTAGGTAAAGATGCTTTATATGCAAACACTACTGCATCAAATAACACAGGAGTAGGTCTTGGTGCTTTACAAGTCAATACAACTGGAGGATATAATACTTCTTTAGGATCACACTCTTTACATGCTAATACTACCGCATCCTATAATGTTGCTGTTGGATATGCCGCTTTAATAGATAATACAACTGGAAGTTATAATACAGCTGTTGGAAAGACTGCTTTAGGAGATAACACTACAGCTCAAGGTTGTACGGCAGTTGGTCTAGATGCTTTAAGGAAAAACACAACTGCAAGTAATAATACTGCTGTAGGAGCATGGTCTTTAGATGCCAATACTACCGGTGGAAGTAATACTGCTGTTGGGTACGAAACTTTAACTAACAGCACAACTGCTTCAGAAAATGCAGCTTTTGGGCATCATGCTTTAGCTGCAACTACAACTGGAAGTCAAAACGCAGCTTGTGGATATCTTGCAGGAAGATTTATAACTACTGGAACACACAATACTTGTGTTGGTGGACACGCTCCGGGATATGACATAACAACCGGTGATAATAACCTTATGTTAGGTAATGATTCTGGTAGATCAAGCAGTCCTTCTGGAAGTATAACTACTACTGACAATATAATTTGTTTAGGTAATAATAGTATTAGTAGTATTTATTGTGCTGATACTTCAATCTCTAGTTCTGATAAAAGAGATAAGACAGATATATCTGACTTTACCAATGGATTAAACTGGATTAATCAGTTAAAACCAGTAACATATCGTTGGGATAAACGTAGTTGGTATGATGATGGTACTCCTGATGGTAGTAAAAAAAGAAGTAAAAAACATATTGGATTCTTAGCTCAAGATGTCTTAGCTATCGAAGGTAATCCTAATAAAGATGATATGTTAGTTGTCAATTTAAATGAAGACGATACAGCATATGGTATTAAATATGAACGATTAGTTCCAGTTCTTGTTAATGCAATAAAAGAACTATCTACAAAAGTTACAGCCTTGGAGGCAAAATAAATGGAAGAAAAAACAGCCGATGAAGTAGCAGCAATTTTTAAAGCTGCTGGCGATAGCGTTACTGTAATAGGTGTTGCTAAAACTGCAGATGAAACTACAGATGAATTTAAAGAAAGAATCAAGCGTAATGTAGAGCACCTTGAAATTATCAAGGGTTATAAAAAACTAGATGAGAAAACTTCTATCTGGGGTTCAGAAGATTTTACAGCTATCGACAAAGCTATTGTTGATGGTAAAAAATTATACTAATTAAGCATGACTAAACCATCCACAGAACAACTAAAAAAGAATTTACAAGATTTACTTAATAAATATAACGAAGCTTTGCAAATTCAAGCTCAATGTAAAGAACAGATAATAGCTGTTCAGGCTGTTATACAGGATCGAGAAGATGGAGATACCAACGATAGTAATTCCACCGATTCAGAAGATTGAAACTGTAGAAATACCTTTACCAACAGCTGATGTTCCTTATTATGTACCTTTAGTAGTTCCTCCTAGTGATCTAAGAGAACCTAAAGGTACTAAACCTATAGAAACTGTTGAACCTACAACACCTGTTTTAAACTTACCACCCCTACCACCAATTCCTATTCCGCCGCCTGAAGTATTGGTTCCTACAGTAATTACAGCTGTTACAGCCGTAGCAGCAACAAGTGTAGCAACTCCTATTATTCAGGATTTAAAAGAAAGAATAACGAAGTTTTTAAATAATAAAATCAAAAAATGGAAAGAAAACCGGAAGAAAAAAAAGGAATCTTCTCAAAGCTCAAAGAAAATATAGATGACCATGAGGAACAGATGGCAGTTCTAGGTGCAGCAGTGCGTCTAGGTGTAGTTATCTGGTCAGGGTTTATTATCACATTAAGTTATGTTGAGCTGCCCATGGTCAAGAAGTCAGCTACAGCAGGCGATATCACGTTCGTAGCTTCGATTTTTACGGGAGCGCTTGCCACTTTCGGACTGTCCACGGGTAACGGTAACAGTAAAAACAAAGACAAAGATAAACCAAAAGCATGAAAAAACTAATCTTGCTTTTAGCTCTGTTATCACCCAGCATAGCTAGAGCCAATACTGTCACTCCCCAGTTCACAACAGGGAGTATGAACTCCACGACCACCACTACTCAAGTTATAACTGAGGTAGAAGTAAAGGAAGTTTTCGGTGCAGCCGTTAACACTTGGTCTGGTTCAAACATTTCAGCAGCAGCTAGTGCTGGTATCGCAGGTGGCGATGTCGTATTTACTGTTACTGATCCCACTTTGCCTTGGAATCTAGAGACAACAACTAGAGCAGCAGGGCTTGTAGAAGAATGGAATACTACAAGAAACTACACCATAAACTCCACTACTACATCACTCTCTGTCTTCTCACAGTAGGCAGTCCAGTATTAGCAGAAGGAGACACCAATAATAATAGTAACCCAGTCGCCGCAGCTACTGGAAATGTTACCAATTCTGCAGTGCAATTCCAGAACAATGGAGCTTCGTCACGGCAGTCTTATGGTCCATCAATTCAATGTAATGGATCAACAATGACGTTTAGTCCTTTCTATATGGGGAGCCATGTCAATCCGTACACAGCGGATGAAGATACAAGAGATTTATACCCTTCTAGTTATCAGTTAAATGAGAACTGGGGTTTTCAAGTTAACTTCATGGTTCCTCTAGATAGAGAGGGATTAAAACAATGTAAAGCCATAGCTAAACGTCAAGAAGAGAAGATGCAATTAGATTACGAGCTTGTACGTATAGACAACTGTACAAAATTTATGCAACGTGGCTTTACCCTGCTACCCGGATCAAGGGTCTATCACCTTTGTTCTGACGTAGTACCTATTCAATCATTATTAAAAAAAGAGACAAAAGATGTTAGCACTACTAAAACCACTCGTTTTAACTTCTTTAAAAAGCGATAAATTCAAGAAATTTGTAGTAGAACTACTAGAAAAATTAGTTGAATCCACTGATAACGACTTAGACGATAGAGCATTACAGATCGTCAAAAAGGGTTTAGATATCGAATAATCGAGGGTACAAACATACCCAGACAAAATTTCAAGCCCCTTACAGGCGATTCTGGAGGGGCATTTTTTACAAGAATTACATGAAAGACGGAACTGGAAGGGAATTTGACGATGAATTGACTCATTTCCTTAAATGGTACTTGGATACAGGACTACAGATATATACACCTTTAGATAACTCAATACACTTCGTAGAGAACCTAACTTCAACATGTATTTACCGGGAAGGTCAAAAACAAGTTGAATTTGTAACCGTAAAACCAAATACTTACATTCCGCCACATACCCACCCTAATGTTGATTCTTACGAAGTTGCATTAAAAGGTATGGAGTTTCACTCTAATGGCGGAACAACTTTACCAATGTGGTATGCCAATACACCGGCTCCAAATTGCAACTTAGCAATGGCTCATTATCAATTTGTTAGGGTCTTACCTAATGATGAACATTCAGCTAAAGCTGGACCAAATGGTGGTTGTTTCTTGTCTGTTCAACAATGGTTAAATGGTGTTAAACCATCAGCTGTTGGAATGGATTGGAAAGGCGGAAGCAGTATGGGTGATAACCATGACAATCAAATAACAAGTACAGATGAAGAAAGCAACTGAAGAGCAGTTTAATGAACTGCATCAGTTAGTCACAGAAGAATTTTTAACAAGAGTTAAGAGTGGTGAAGCTACTACTCAAGACCTAAAAGCAGCCTGTGATTGGCTGAAAACAAATGATATTAGTGGTGTTGCATATGAAGGTAACCCATTACACAAGTTGGCAAATGTATTACCAGAAATAGACCCAGAACTAGTAAAGGCAAAACTTTATGGCAGATCCAAAGTATAAAACTAATAGGAAGAAGAATCGACCTAAATACGCCAATGGTAATTATAAAGACCAACAGAAAAAATACAACAAAACAAAAAAGGGGTTAGAACTACGTGTCACTGCGAATGCTATCAACCGAGCCAAAGGTACTTATGGCAATGGTGATGGGAAAGATGTCGCCCATAAACCGGGCAAAGAAGGAAGCAAAAATCCAAAAGATGCAACCTTGCAATCACCATCTAAAAACAGAAAAAGCAGACTCAAAATTCGTAAACGAAAAAGCTATACAGCATGACCCCATTACTACCTAGTCCTAAACATTATTTATACAACCTAATAACCATGACAAGTCCTGACGCTAAAAAGCTCTGGAGAAGAGCTATTAAACAGCACTTCAATTGTACATGTGTTTATTGCGGAGAATCTTATGAAGAACATGAACTTACACTCGATCACGTCACACCTCGTTGTAGAGGTGGGGAAGATCTTACGACAAATATTGTCCCCGCCTGTCAAAAATGTAACCAAGGGAAAGGTAGTAATCATTGGCTCAGATGGAGTCGAGAGACATTTGGATGTCAACCTGAGCGAGAACGAATTATAAGCGACCACCTCGCTGCGTAACTTATACACCCAAGAATAATAACCGCCCCGTAAGGGGCTTTTTTAATGGCAGAAGAAACTCCAGAATTGTATCTCAGTTTAAAAAAGACTGAAAAAACAAAAGGTGAATTTAAGAAAGAATATAACGAGATAAGGCAAAGATTAATCGCTGAAGGTAAATTTAAAAGTACTGATAAAGGGTTAAATCCAGCTATTTTAACTGAGATGGGAGAGTTCCCCTACTGGAAACGGGGAAGGAGTAATCAGGGTCCCGTTCCATTAGGAGAAGGCGAATATCATCAAATGAGTGGTGGAGAAGCTAGACCATTTAGTGCGAGGAAAGCATCGCAATCAAAAGCTACTAAAATTAGAACAGATCGTTTGAAGAAAGCAAACGAACTAATGATTGCTGCTGGATTTGGAGAGGAAGTCAAATTAGGTAGATCTAAATTTGACAAAACTACTAAAACTCCCGAAGGTATGGCTTGGGACCATAAATGGGAAGTACAGGAATTTGGTCCAAAATACGACAGGCTTATTGAAGATTTTGCTTCTGGATCTATTAATGAAAAAGAGTTTAAATCTCGTCTTAGTGCTCATATAAAGAAAAATCCCGGAGATATTCAAAGAAATTTAGAACTTAAGTCTCAAAAAGATAACTTAGCTAAAGAAGCTAGTACTAGAGCTTTAATGAAACAAGAAGCTTTAGCCGATAAGTATGCAGTAAAAGATGCTAAATACACTGCATTTCAACAGTTAGATGAGGCAACTAAAGAGGCTAAACTTAAAGGTGCTCATCAACAAGCACTTGCTTTAACTCAATACGCCAACAATAAATATAAAGTTACTAAGGTCGTTGATAGAACTAATGGTAACGGTAACGGAGTTAACGGCAACGGTAACGGAGTTAACGGCAACGGTAAAAATGGCAAAAGTTTAGTCAATAAACTTGGTGGTGTAAGAAGAGCTGACCAAGGAGTGAACTTTGCTTTACAACTAGCACAAGGAAATTATGGTGGTGCAGCTACATCAGCAACAACAATAACAGCTGGTGAACTTCTTAAAACTAAAGCTGGACAAAAAGCTATAGCTCGTCAAGTAGGTAAAATAGCTGCTAAACAAGGTGGTAAAACAGCTTTAAAACTTATACCCGGGATGGATATTTATATCTCTGGTAGAGAAGCATGGGATTATTTAAGGCGAGGTAGGTATGACCAAGCAGGAATTGCTGCTTTAAGTGGGGCTATTGGTTGGATACCCGGAGCAGGAGATGTTGTTTCAGCTGGTTTAGATTTAACTAATACTGGAATTTCTCTAAAACGTGGAGATTATGATCTTTTAGCAGATACAGATACAGATACAGATACAAATAAAACAAAGGTTAAAGGGCGCACTAAGGTCGTCAGACGTACCAAACTATAACTTATACACATTCGTATATGAATGACAATTTAACCGCCTTACAGGGCGATTTCAAGCTGTTTCTGCAAGCTTTGTGGACTCAGCTAGATCTCCCTTCTCCAACGAGGGCACAATATGCTATTGCAGATTACTTGCAAAGTGGTCCCAAGCGACTACAAATACAGGCGTTTCGGGGAGTTGGCAAGAGCTGGATTACTGGTGCTTTTGTTTTATGGACTCTATTTAATAACACGGAAAAGAAAATAATGATAATTTCTGCCTCGAAGGAACGAGCAGACAACATGAGTATCTTTTTACAAAAACTAATTATTGAAACACCATGGCTTTCTCATTTACGCCCGAAGTCAGACGATGCAAGATGGTCGCGAATAAGCTTCGATGTGAACTGCTCACCCCACCAAGCTCCAAGCGTAAAGTCGGTGGGTATCACTGGTCAGCTCACCGGAAGTCGCGCAGATTTAATGATTCTAGACGACATAGAGGTACCGGGAAACAGTATGACGGAGTTAATGCGTGAAAAGCTTCTTCAACTCTGTACCGAAGCCGAATCCATCCTTACGCCGAAAGACGATAGCCGTATTATGTATCTCGGGACTCCTCAGACTACTTTTACTGTTTATCGTAAGTTGGCAGAGCGGGCTTACCGACCATTTGTTTGGCCGAGTCGATACCCCAAAGACATTACACAGTACGAAGGATTAATAGCTCCTCAATTACAAGAAGATTTAGATAATGGAGCTGAAACAGGACAACCTACAGACCCAGATAGATTTGATGACGAGGATTTACTACAAAGAGAATCAGCTATGGGACGAAGCAACTTTATGCTTCAATTCCAACTGGATACATCCCTTAGTGACGCTGAAAAATTCCCTCTTAAGATGGCTGACCTTATTGTCACTTCTGTTAACCCTACTACTGCACCCGAAAATATCGTATGGTGCTCAGACCCAAGAAATATCCTTAAAGACCTTCCAACAGTGGGCTTGCCGGGAGATTACTTCTATTCCCCTATGCAAATACAAGGAGAATGGGGAGAATATAGCGAAACAATCTGCGCCGTTGACCCCTCCGGAAGAGGATCTGATGAGACAGCAGCCTGTTATATCTCCCAGAAGAACGGCTTTTTATACCTACATGAGGTGCGTGCCTACAGAGACGGGTATTCAGATGCGACCTTGCTCGATATTTTAAAAGGATGTAAAAAATACAACGCTACAACTTTAGTAGTAGAGACAAACTTTGGAGACGGAATAGTTAGTGAACTTTTTAAAAAACATCTACAACAAACCAAACAAAGAATCCTTGTGGACGAAGTACGTGCGAATGTCCGAAAAGAAGACAGGATTATTGATTCGCTTGAACCTATTCTTAACCAGCACCGTCTTGTTGTTGACCGTGGGGTTATTGAGTGGGATTACAGCTCAAACAAAGACTGTCCACCTGAAAGTCGGCTCCTCTATATGCTCTTTTACCAGATGAGCAGAATGTGCCGGATGAAGTACGCTGTTAAACATGATGATAGACTTGACTGTCTAGCGATGGGAGTTAAATACTTTACAGATGCTTTATCAATATCAGCACAGGAACAGATCAACCTACGTAAACACGAGGAATTTGCAGACATACTAGAAGGATTCCTAGATGACCCTCAATCTATGACCAATCATATAGTGTTGGGAATGGATGTTAACCAGAGACAACAAGCTAGAGGTAAACCTAATAAGTCAACCCCTACCTACTTTTAACTCGAACCGTCATCTATACAGGGGAAGGGTGGACCCTTGTAGGGGAGCTTCGGCTCCCTTTTAATAAATATCCGTGAATGATATTACTTTAAAACACATACTCCCACCTACCTTTAACTATATATGAACTGTTATTCATGTAATATCCCTCTTATATGGGGAGGAGATGTTGAGACAGAGGATGATAGTGAACACGAAATAGAAACTAACTTAAGCTGCCCTGAATGTGGGGCGTTTGTAATCGTATATCACTCGTAATGCCTAAACTTAAACTTGAAAGATTTAGAAAGCTATACAAGAGTCTAAAGACTCCTTGGAAACCACTCAACTGGCTAATACTTGGTTACTTGATTGGCATAGAGAATAGATACATAGAGATTGTGTCTAAACAGACTGTAGATACAGCAATTAAAGACTATTTAGCTGAAGTAGAAGAACCTCCTTCTGTATTTAACGCAAAGATAGAAGAGACAGAAGATGGTGGCTTTACTATTGGCTATTATCCGGAGAAGAAAGATGTCTAACATCGGATTGGAAATTATATTCTGGACTGTTTTAACCCTATACATACTCACCCGAATAGGACTATTTAAATGAAGATATTTCTTGATTCTGCTATTACTACAGATATACAAGATAGATTAACTACTGAAATAATAGATGGTGTAACAACCAACCCAACTCTTATAAAGAAGAGTGGAGAAGACCCTGATGTGGTCTATAAAGAACTGTATGACATGCGTGTTAAAGACATCTCTATAGAAGTTAGAGGTGATACTGCACAGGAATTAGCAGCTAATGGCATACTGTATGGTCGAAAGTACGGAGAAGTAGCGACTATTAAGCTTCCTTGTACTGTTGAAGGACTGAAAGCTTGTAAAAAGCTATCAATACTGGGTCATAAAACTAATATGACTTTAGTATTTAGTGCTAGTCAAGCAATATTGTGTTCTTTGGCTGGAGCAACCTATGTTTCGCCGTTTGTAGGTCGATTAGACCAGAGAGGTGATGATGGGATAGGTCTGATCCGGGATATTGCTAAAGTATTCTGTATTCATCAGAGTAAGACACAGATATTGGCAGCATCTCTTCGCTCTGCTCAGTCTGCTGCCAACGCTTTCGCAGCTGGTGCTCATATATGTACATTACCTATCAAGGTATTTGATGAAATGTATAAACATGACTTAACTGATGCCGGTCTTAAGCAGTTTGCCTTAGATTTTGGCGCAAATGTCTGAAGTCGGATACGTATATATACGGACGGCGAAAATCCCCCATAGGGGGTGGTAAAATCGTCCGGCGGATCTATGATCCGGTGAACTTTCCTGCTATCACTGGGTTTTGCGGGACAATACACGCGCGATCCATCAACGCAGGCGGGCGCGGGAACAATTAACGCAGGCACGCACGCGATCAATTAACGCACGCAGCCGCATACGCGCGCGGTTAACTTGTCGCTCGCTGTCTCGCGATCTGTTGCCGTACCATTAGACTCAAACTGAGACTGGTTGGCATGACTGCTGTTTGGCACTGCTTGTGCAGCTTTCTTAACTGTCCACCGTTCTAAACCGATACACCATGGTATAATGAAACCAGAGAGTGTTGTTTAACGTTATGTTATTTATCTCTCCCTTTAGGGTGAGAGAGATAACTAACTTAACTACAACACCTCTCCCAAGCCGAAATCGAGAAATTCATATCACCACAACAAACCATGGCTCCATACGGCAAAGCCGTTGAGGACAGTGACCCTACAGTCCAAGAGCAGCGCAACCTTGATAAGTTGCAGACCACTAACCAGTCTAAGGACTGGCTAACCAAACGAGAGAGTGGGACATGGGTAAAGGCACAGCAGACAAGATCCTCACCGCCGTTAATACAAGTGCTAATCGATACACTATAGTATCTTTAGATACTAGACTGTCTCTAGTGCATGGTGTGTGGTGTATATCAACAACACAACATGGACGGTGCAAATCCGTTGCAGTCACTTGGATATTTATTATCCAAACTTTAAATTAATCGGAGTTTTTATTATGTTTGGTTACACTATTGTGAATCGTAGATTCAGCGATGCAATTGAGTTTGCAGCTGTCAACGTCCTACAAGGACGCTGCATAGTCAGATTTAAAAAATCTGGTGCCGAATACCTTTACAAGAATGTATCAAGACGCAGACTTTTAAGTCTGTTACTCGATAACAACAAGTCACTAGGCTTTTGGATTCAGTACCTTTCCAACAATGCAATTGTTGAGAACAGATACAGACCACAGACTGGTGCAATGACCTATCAACAGATAGGTTTTAGTTACTTCAACGAAGTACCTAAGTACTTAGCAGTTCAAAACGTAGCTGCCTAGTCATGACTAGAGTACATATCAAAGCTCGCTCTGGTAACGGTAAGGTCGGCAAGATCCCTGTTACCACTAGCGAAGCTAGTACCTGCCCCACCACCTGTGCAATGTGGGATACTTGCTACGCAAAGACAGGACCGCAGAGCTGGCACTGGAACAAGGTCACTAAAGGTGAACGCGGTGGTAATTGGGATGACCTAACAAAGTTTGTTAGTAGTCTCAATCCTGGGCAGTTATGGAGACACAATGTGTCTGGAGACCTGCCACATGTTGACGGTCACATTGACTTACGTCAATTGTTTGACCTAGTACAAGCTAACAAAGCCAGTGGTGCCAAGGGTTATACCTATACTCATCACTTATTATCTAAGGATAATAAACCAGTACACCACAACATTGAAGCGTTAAAGTATGCAAACAAAAACGGCTTTACTATCAATGCCAGTTGCGAATCTCTCGCACAGGCAGATGAGGCAATTGACCGAGGACTACCAGCGGTATGCGTTGTTAATTCCGACAAGGACACACCAACACACACGCCAGCTGGACGCAAAGTAACAATTTGCCCAGCACAATTACATGAAAATGTACAATGTGCTAACTGTAAACTTTGTAGTCATAGCAATAGATCTCAGGTGGTTGCATTCTTATCTCATGGCAATAGATCACGTAAGGCAAATGAGTTTTTAACTGATTAACTTATGCACCTTAGTATAAAGTAAGGAGGTAATTATATCTCCTTATTTTATATTTTCCACACTCATGGACGCACACTCATTTAGCACACTCACTTGCCACGCCAATCGTATGTCTACTTATATCAAGGACGCAGGACGCAAGGACGTATACACGTGTGTATACAGCAAGGACGCAAGGACGTATGGCTATTGCTGACTCCGAACAGCAAGGACGGTTCGATTCCGTCCACGTCCACTTGCCCACGCAATGAGCGGGGCTTTACTGACTAATGGCTAAAGACTATGAAGGCAACGTAATAGTTTGGGTACTTATGTATCAAGAACCATACGATTGCGACTGGCATAATGCCGGTGTTTATCACGACTTTGAAGGAGCTGCTGCTCATGCTCAATTGATTAGTTCTCCTCATTGTGGAGAAATCTACAAGATTGAAGCAAGACACATCACTTCAACCAAAGACGCATTACAGAGACTCAAGGACTCAAAGAAAAGAACTGCTGATAGAGCAGCAAACAAACTTAAGGAGACAGCATGAACGACAAAGACTTTATCGAAAGAGTTTACGAACTCGCATTTGGACATGATGCTATCAATCGCAACTTTGGACATGCCGAAGTACTCGAACAATTAGAAGAATTTAATGAAGATTCTCTTAAATGGGACAGTATTCCAGATGATGACAAAGAACAGTACGAATCAGACTTTTACGCGGAGGTTGCATGAACCAAGAACAATTTGTAATTGAAGTACAAAAAGTTGCTATGCAATCTAATCCTGATCTTGTTAACAGCACGTCTTATGAAGATGTAGTTAAAGAGTTAGCAAGTATGAAGGACAAAGCTATGCGATGGGAAATAATAGTCAGCTCATTTAAACCTGAGCCAGAGTTATTTCCAGTACGTCAAACACTAGCAGAAGCACGTGCTAGACAAGCAGAACAAAGGCAAGGAGAACTATGAAACACATCAACGCACTGCTTAATGATAAGCAATACAGCAATCTCATAGAGTTGATATGGGAAGCAAAGGATAGAGCTAAAGACAGCATACTCACATGCCAACTAGAAGTAGAAGAGATTGAAGAGTTAGAGGAGGCGCTGTTTTGAGTACTAGAACATTAATAGCCACATTACTTAAAGACTTCTATGACCCAATTGTAGGAGTAATAACACATGACCTATGGACTAAATAGATGACAATAGACGTTAAACAAACACTTAACTACTCAGCAGCTATACGCAAAGCTGAACCATACTGGAATGACGACACAGTACGCAAAGCAGCAGAGCACTGCGTTCTATACATGGACGTAAGAATTAAACCATCAAAACTTAGAAAATGTCTTGATGAATTTAAATCAAGTGATAACTACTTGTAATGCAAGTCCCTAATTATATACACCACTCTAATAAACAACAGAAAAGAACATTAAAACCTCAAGCTTTACGCTCTGCAAGGAAGCGAGCGAAGCACACGAGACTACGCCTGACAGTCAGTAAACCCCCAGAAATGGACAGGTAATTTAACACACTCATCAGGCTCGCCATGATTACTTATCAAATCATCTATCGTCTGCCGGACGAGGATAAGCATTGGTTTTTTATAAAAGCCGATTGCGATGAAGATGCTGCATACGAAGCATTGGACTGGACTAAAACCCGTAAATACAACCTCATAGACGTTAGGAGAATCTCATGAAAAAGAAATACTTTCCCAATAACTGGCGAGCGATCAAGGACACACCTGACAAATTCTTTATGTCCATGCCATATGAACAGTTAGAAGACTGGAAGATTTATGGCTATGTAATCCCTGATTCTGTCTATTCATTAGTTAGAACCAAGGACGAGCAAGGCAAGGTAGAAGAGTTTTTCTATAACACTCCACACCACACAAAGAATCGCATAAGTAAATCAATTAAAGAAAACAAAGAAATTTACCTATGCACCATGGAAGGAATGTATCACCTTAAACCTGAAGATTTACCTATCGATTTCAACAACAAATGAACAAAAAAACATTTAATAGAAGACTACAACAATTAAGTAGCGAGTTATACCAACACGTACACAAGGACGAGTTGCTTAACATAATGTCACAACAAGTATTGGATGATACACCAGTCTGTGACTCATTAATCATACCCAATCCAAAATATATTAAAGCTTAAGTGGTTATACCTAGAAATACCTGTTAATCTATTTTCAACCCAATTTCACAAATGGAACTTTTCTCTAAGGGCGATTTCTATTTAGGCATGGATGAGGAGAAGTTTTGCGACTTTGATATACATGTTGGTAGATTCGTGGTACAATACACTTGTCCCAAAGGACAAATAAAACAACCACCCAAGGACGATGGAACGCGGAACCGACCCATGGAAGGATCAGCTGACT
>VTLG01005261.1_pt1 | contig 29897 bp, 35 predicted proteins | sample 4694571 | NCBI WGS metagenome assembly VTLG01 (sample SAMN12604809, study PRJNA352737) | marine metagenome | biome: ENVO:00000447; feature: ENVO:00000209|ENVO:00000569|ENVO:01000036; material: ENVO:00002151; isolation source: viral sequences binned using virsorter ...
ACGAACTTCTTGTATATAATAGTGACTTAGGTACAGTTCCTGCATTGACTAATACTACGACAACTAATGCGGCTTGTCAAACTGGTTTGAAGGATGGTAGAGAAACTAATCCTGGCAAGTTAGTAGTTAGTGCAATTAGTGGTATAACTATAACTGGAACAGTAGCTACAGCTGCATTTAAAGTTGGTGAAGTGGTAGAACAGGTAGTATCTGGTACTAATGCTAAAGGAACTGTTATTGGAACTACTGGCGCAAGTAGTGGTTCAGGAGAAATATCAGTCCTTGTAACTCAAGATGCATTTGAGACTGCTAGTGGTACACATACTAAGGTTATTACTGGAGCAACTTCTGGTGCTACAATAGGAGCTAGTAATTCTGCTATCACTATTGATACAAATGCTGGTGGTATTTCGACACTTAGTCATCCAACATCTGCAAATGATGCAAATAGACCAAGAAAACTTACTGGTGCAATTAGTATAGGGTCAACATCAATAACAGATGGAACTGCTACAAATGCACTTCTTCAATTGAGTGATGAGTTAGACCCATCTGGTGGTATTGCAGAATCAAGATATATAACTAAAGCAATGACACTAAAAGAAGGATTTGAATCTGAGGATATTAAAGTACTCATTAATGCAGTTAGACCAAAGGGTACTCAAATATATGTCTACTATAAGATTAAATCTGCTGAAGATACTGAAGGATTTGATACACGACCTTACAATAGATTATATGAATTAACAAATTCAGATGATGTATCTCAAAAAGAAAGTGATGTTTTACCATTAGAGTTTGTTTCATATAAAAAGAATTCTGACGGTAGTATAGACCAATCTACTGTTGGTGGAACAAGATATTCATCCAATGGTTCAAACTATGAAAAATTTAATGAGTATGCAATTAAAATAGTAATGGCATCTGATTCAACTAACACAGTTCCATTAATCGATAGTATGGGTGCTCTTGCACTTATCGACCCAATTCAGCCTGCTACATAATTATGAGAATTAGTAGAGGGGATGAAGAATTAACGGTAAGTTCAGACAGAAGATATGTCAAAGTTGCATCTGGTTCTATTGTAGCAAAAGACCGAATGGCTCTTAATGAATATAGAAGAAAGAAAGAGAATAACGATATGGAAAGAGGTGTTATAAATAATATTAGACAAGATGTTGATGAACTTAAAGGTGATATGTCTGATATTAAAATGTTATTAACAAAATTGATAGAGGATAAGAAATAATGGCAGTACCAAGAAATCCAATAACAATCGATACCAGTGATACATTTAGCACTTGGTTGAGCAATACAAATCTTGCCATCAATGTTCTTAAAGATATTATCACAGATACAGTATTAACTCATGCAGACCATAGTGGAGCCGCATTTACTGCTGGTTCTACTATTACACAAGCAACAACTGGTGCTACTGGTATTGTACAAGTATCAACCGTTGATGCTACAACTATTTCCGATTTAGGAACAGGAACATGGGGAACATCTAATAATGTTACTCAAAGTTCACCAACAAGTGTTACATTAACTTCTGGACATTTAACAGCAGTAACAACAAGTCATCTTGCAACAACTGGTGCAGTTCTAACAACACCCACAATAACAGCTCCTGTAATTGCGACAATAACTAATAATAGTAATACATTAACTCTTCCAACTTCAGCAGATACACTTGTTGGTAGAGCAACCACAGATACATTAACCAATAAAACACTAACTTCCCCTGCCATTAACGGTGGTACTATGACAAGTGTAACTTTGGTAACTCCTACATTAGGTACTGTTGCTAATCTTACAATTGCAAATGCTGGAAATATTGGTAGTGTTGGTGATACTGATGCAATGGCTATTTCATCTGGTGGTGTAGTAACTTTCTCACAAAGAGATGTTCATAGTGCAGGAATTACTGTTGCTGATGCTGGTCAAATAGGTTCAGCAAGTGATACTGACGCAATCGCAATAGGTGCAGATGGAGATATTACATTAACTCAAGATTTAGAATTACAACATGATGGTGCTATACTTTCATTTGGTACTAATGATGATGTTACAATAACTCATGTACATGATACTGGATTAACTATAAAAAATACACATACTTCTGGTAATAGTGGTATTGGTGTAGTTCTTACTCTACAAACTGGTGATACCGATATTGCTGATGGTAACATATTAGGTCAAATTAAATTTCAAGCACCAGACGAAGGAAGTGGTAGTGCTGACCAAGATTTAGTAGCTGCAGGAATAGCAGCCAGATCTGAAGGTGATTTTAGTGATACCAATAATGCAACCGAATTAGTATTTAACACAGGAGCATCAGAAGATGCATCTATTGGAGCATCTGGTGGAGATATGATCCTTTCTTCTGCTGGCAACTTAACTGTAGCTGGTACTTATAATGGTGGTGGTATTATGACTACTGGTGGAAATATTGTAATACCTGATGCTGGTACTATAGGTTCAGCAACTGACACTGATGCAATCGCAATAGGTTCAGATGGAGATATTACATTAAGTCAAGATTTAGAACTACAGCATGATGCAGCTACAATTTCTATGGGAACAAATGATGATGTTGTTATAACTCATATTGCTGATGAAGGTATTAGTTTAGAAACTACTCCAACAGGAACTACTGCTGGTACTATAATACATTTTAAAAACAAGAGAACTACTATTGCAGATGGAGAAATGATTGCGAGATTGTTGTTTCAAACTCCTTCGGAAAGTGATGGAAGTGATGCCATTGTTTCTACTGCTGAAATTGGTGTAAAGGCAATAGAGGCATTTTCAGCTACTGCTAATAGGTCTGCTGTAACTTTTGGTTTTGCTGATGGTGGAACAACTATAACTGAAGCACTAAGAATAGTACCAGAAGGAATTAAATTTCCTGGCACTGCTGACCTTAGTACTGATGCAAACACGCTGGATGATTACGAAGAAGGTACATGGACGCCAGATATGCCTGATGGTGGTGGCGAAGACGCTATCTCAGGAAGGTATGTTAAAATTGGTCGTCAAGTTATTGCAACGGCATTTATAAATACAAATACTACTGCCGATTATAGTAATTTCAAGCTTACTGGTTTACCTTTTACTATATTAGATGATGATTGCTGTGGGTTTGTGTCTATGACCAGTGTTACATCATATAACTATGATGATGGTTCAGCACCACGATTTTTTTATCTGACCAAAAATACCGATTATATTCAAGGTTGGAGTGTAAGTGGTGATGCATTAGAGCATAGTGGTAGAAATAATGAAACATACAGAGGACAACATATCATGTTTCAGGCAGTATATGAAACTGCATCATAAATATTATAGGAGATTATTAGAATGGCTTTAACCGAACAAGCAAAAATAGATAAAATTGAAGTCGTTGGTGGAGATACTGATTGGGTTCATGTACAGGTAAGGACAAAAAATAGTATTTTAAAGGATGGGGTAGAAATATCTTCTAGCTTTAGTAGGGTAACTTATCGTCCCAATCATGATGTAAATACTATATCGGATGCAGAGGTGAAATCAGTGTGTCAACTTGTACTTACAAACACAAGAAAAAGTGCTTATCTTGCAGCCAATCCTGACCCTACTGAATAATTACATATTAGTCAAATAAACCATCCTAAATAATTTTTGAGGTGATTATATTATGATTAAATTTGAGAATAGTGTTTTTGAAAATAAGCAATATGTGAGTTTATTTACAAAAATTAATGATTTAGACCTACACATTACTGATGCATTTCGTATCAATCGTTTAGTAAAAAAACTTGATGAATTATCAGCAGAGTATACTGGATTAAGAACAACTCTTAATGATAAATACGGCACAGTAGATGGTGATATAGTTAAAATAGAAAAGGATAATGTTGAACAGTATACTAAAGAACTTGGTGAACTTTTGGTAATCGAGCATGAATTAGATATAGAACTTCTTCCTCTCCCAAAAGGTATGGAAGAAAATATTTCAGCTACTGAGATAGATATTGTTGAGAAATTTTTTGATTTAAGTTCATTAAACTAAATAATTAAGAGGATATTAATATGTCGGACAATGATAAACCACTGAATCCAGATATAGACCCATATTTGTTTTTGCCTGTACATAGGCAATCTTTTAAATCATTATTTAAAGCGATACCTAAACGAATATTTGGTTTGGTCAGTAAGGCTGTTGGAATTAAGATGTTACTATTCTATGTAGCAACTTTTTTACTTATTCAATTTCCAGAAGCATTCCCTTGGTATGCTTGGATTGTTGTTTATTTATGTACAATGTTCGGATGGGATGGACTCAAATTTATTAAAGAAATTAAGAAGTAATTAAATGGCATACTCAAGAGCGCCCGTAACAGTAAATTTAACCGATACAATAGAAGAAATGAGAGTTGAGGTCAATGCACTTACTGCAAAACTCAACGAACTCTTTGATGGTAGTAATAACTTCGTAACTGGTGGTGCGTCTAAGCCTGCCCTTATTACTTCGCCTGTTCTTGCAGGAAGTATTACTGGAACATATACACTTGCAGGAACTCCGACTTTTACTAATCCTACTATCAATGCAGCTACCGTAACTGGAACTGTCGCATCTACTGCTACTGTTACAGGAACACTTAATCTTACTGGTACAGTTCTTGCAGGAGGAAGTCCTCTTGTATTTGAAGCTGGTACAGATAATGCATATGAGTTAATTCTTGCAGTTGCAGATATTGCATCATCAGATAAAACTATTACATTACCAGATGCAACAGGTACAGTTTCATTAATAGCAAATGCAGAACGATTAAGTAATAAAGAACTACTTGGAAGTAGTGAAGATGTTGCTGGTGATGGTTCTGGTACTGATGCTGTTTCTGTTAGTAAAATGATTACAAATTTAAGTACCAGTGGTGGAACTTCTGCATTAACACTTGCGACTGGAACAGATGGTCAGATTAAGATTATCATAATGGAAGTTGCTGGAAATGCGGCCACAATGACTGCATCTAATGGTAATCTACAAGTTTCTACATCAATAGTATGGGATGCAGTTGGTGAAGCTGTAATTCTTGTATACAGTGCAACTTTAAGTAAATGGGTTGTAGTTTCTGCTCAGGGTGCAACTGTTTCTTAAAATGGAGTAATTATGGATAGTATATTGGAACTACTAAAATCCGTTCCTATAGTTGGATGGGTTATTGGTGGTGTGATTGCAATAATAGGAGTGAGATTTCTTGGTAAAAAAGGTATTGGTGGTTCTCTTGATGGCATTTCCCTTGATGGCATTCTCGGAAACCTTCGAAATAACAGAAAAAGAACTGAACGAGCTATCGACAATAATAGAGTCGCAACAGAATCGGTTGACAACGCAGAAGAACGAATTGAAGAGTCTAAGCGAATTGTTACAGACGCAGAAGAACGAATTGTCGAATCTCAGAACCTCAATGACAGTGCTATATCAACAGTTGACTCTCTCACAGACGGAATTGGAGATAGCGAAGACGAGCTTGATAGAGCAAAAAGTATTATTGACCGAGTCCGTTCAAGAAAGTCAACAGATTGAAGACGATTTAAAAACATTCCAATCTAACTTAGAATTAAACCAATGGATTGAACGAGGTATTTGGGTTGGTGTGGGTGTTATTGCATACTTCATAGGTACTTTAGAATCCTCATAATATATCGTCTCTAATAACTAAATACTTAAGAGGACGATATGGCTGTATCTGTAAATAAAGAAGAATTATACATGGGTGAGTACGGTGATGTATTACAACTCACTATAACTGGTGATGAGGCTGTTAATTTATCTACTGCACAAGCAGTGAAGATGTTTCAAAAATCACCATCAAATGTAGAGAGTGAGATTAGCAACATTACTGCTGTTGGTACAAGTGTACTATCTCATACCATTATATCAAGTGAATTCAATGAGCAAGGTATGTGGAAAATACAGGGTTATGCACAAATGCCTGCAACAGGTTCTACACCCATCATATATAAATATTTTACACCAGTATATATTTGTGTTAAAGACAACTTAGGAAGTTAGGAGATTAGTATGGCATTACCTTCAAACCGTACTGAATTTTTAGAATATTGCATGAGGAAACTTGGTAAGGGTGCAATCGACATTAATGTTACTTCGCATCAAGCACAAGACCGAATAGATGAAGCAATCGAACATTTTCAGGAATACCATGATGAGGGTTCAGAACGTGCTTTCATCTCATATCAATTAACATCAGGAGATATTACCAATAAGTATATAACTTTTAGTAATCTCAGTCCTAAGCCTCTTGGTATAAGTAGATATATTTCTACTAAATCTGCAAAGGGTGGGACATCATTTTTTGATGTTGAATATCAGTATATGGATAGTCACGTTCATAGTTTATCTGGTGCTCAAATGCAATATTACTATTTTGCAATGCAACACCTTGAGCATATTGAAAACATATTTGACTTTCATACTGCTATCAATTTTAATAAGCATAGTACTAAACTGGAGATTTTTGAAGATTGGACAACATTCTCGGCTGATGATTACTTAGTCTTTGATGCAGTTGTTGCATTGAGTGAAAGTACTTCTACAATGTGGACAAATAAATGGCTAAGAGATTATACGACTGCATTGATCAAAAAACAATGGGGTGACAATCTATCGAAATACGAGGGTCTACAAACAATTGGTGGTATTACATTTAGTGGCCAACAAATTTTAGATTCTGCAACTCAAGAACTTGAAAAATTAGAAACACAAGTAAAAGATATGGAAGCTGCACCTCTTGGTGTATTCATCGGATAACATATGGCAACAAGATCTTTATTCAACAATACATCCAGTGCTATAGAACAAAATACATTAGAAAATTTAATCACCGAATCGATACAAATTTATGGTATTGACAATTACTATCTTCCTAAGACATTAAATGATTCAAATAGTATATTTGGTGAGGATTCTGCAACAAGTGCATACAACATTGCTTATCCATTAGAGATGTATGTTAAGAATGTTGAAGGTTTCGAAGGTGAGGGTGAATTTGTTTCTCAGTTTGGTATTGAGATTCGTGACCAAGTAACATTCAGTGTTGCAGTCAATAGGTTCAATACAGAAGTAAATACAACTCAACAAAAGTTAACTATTAACAACACATTTACGGCTGGAAATATATTAAGAGATAGTGGTAGTCCACAGAAGTTTGGTACAGTAGTTCAATCTGCTGATACAGTTACTATTGTTAAAGATACCAGTGGTACTTTTATAAATGGAGCTGTTACTGATATGCAGGATTCAAGTACTGGTACAATATCTGCTGTTGAATCAATAAGTGGTGTAACAAAACCAAGAGAAGGTGATCTTATCTGGTTTGCTACTACAGAACAATTATGGAAAATACAATTTGTAGAAGATGAGTCTATTTTCTATCAATTAGGTAAACTTCTTATCTATGATCTGCAATGTGAATTATTTGAATCTCAGGGTGAGTTGATTGATACTGGTGTTTCAGCAATAGATACATTTGGTCAAACTGTAGCCAAGGGAACAACATTCGAACTTAATGCTGGTGGTAGTGGTACATTTACTGATGGTGAAACTGTATATCAAGGTGATAACCTTGGAGCTGCAACTATGACTGCATTAGTGAAATCTTTCAGTTCTTCTGCTCCAAGTATAGAACTCTACAATATATCTGCATTTCCTGCTGGTAGTGCAGCCATTAAGGGTGTAACATCTGGTGCAAACTGGACTGTTAATGCACTTACAACTGCTGAAATAGAAGAGAAAGAGATGGAACAAACAGAAGCAGATAACTTCCAGATTGAAGAAACTGCTGATGATCTCATCGATTTCACTGAAAGTAATCCATTTGGAGACTTCTAATGTTAGGTACTTATTTTTACAACGATATTATTCGAACAGTAACTGCCGTATTTGGAACTCTTTTCAATAATATTACTGTAAAACGTCTAAATTCAAGTGGTGCAGCTACAAGTGTACAGAAAGTTCCTTTGAGATATGCACCAAAACAAAAATGGTATTCACGTGTGTTTGAAAATGCGAGTGATAGTGTAAAGGGTGATTTTGCAATCAAACTTCCAACGATGGGATTTGAATTAACATCAATTGCATATGATTCAACAAGAAAATTATCACATTTCAATAAAGTTAGACAGGGTAATGTGATATCCAATAATAGAGTGGAAGGATATACTCCACCACCTTATACAATGGATTATTCATTATATTGTTTTTCAAATAAAACAACTGATTGGTCACAGATTGTTGAACAGATCATTCCACATTTTAATCCAACATTTAATATACCTCTTAAGCTAATACGCACCACAAATCAAACTATTGTTCAAGATCTTCATGTAACATTGAATGATATTAGTCCAGATAATAATTATCAGGGTGATTTTAGACAACGTGATACATTTGTATGGACACTTAACTTTACCTTGAATACATCTTTTGCTGGTTCGTTTGCATCACCGAGTGCTGTTATTAAAGGTGCAAAAGGTACTGGTGGAACAGATCCTGCTATTCTGATTAATATGTATGATGAGACAGCTGATGATGATCTTATCTTTGATTCTGGAGAAATAAAACTTGATTCATTCTCAGTAGAACATGGTGACATTCTTGGAAGTTTCCCTGATACTCGAATCAGTAAAAATGCATAGAGGTCTAAATGAGTAAATATGATGAGAATCCAATTGATTTGGATGCGATAAAACCACCTCAAGAAGAAAAACAAATAATACCAGCTGAAGAACGTCTTCCAGAAAAGAATGATGAAAGGGAAGAGGATATAAGAAATGATTATGATAGTGTTCGTGAAACATATCATGAACTGGTAGTAAAAGGAAAAGATGCTCTTGATGGAATAATGGATGTTGCATCTCAATCAGAATCTGCACGTGCATATGAAGTGGTTGCAGAAACCATCAGAACGATTGCAGATACCAACGAAAAGATAATAGACTTACATAAGAAAGCCGTAGATATAGAGAAAAAGAAAACTGAAATAGAGAACGAAAAAGGTGATAATGTAACCAATAATAATACAGTATTTGTTGGTAATATGAAAGACTTTCAATTAATGATGAAAGATATGAAGCGTGGAAAGGATGTTGAAGTAGTTACTCAGAAGGAAGGATAATATGTCTGAAACCAAACCACACGCTGGCCAGAAAAAATTTCAAAAGAACTCTAAATATGCTAAGTATGATGTAAGTGGTGATGGTGTAGTAGATGATGAAGAACTTGAACTTGTGAAGGAAATTAATGAATTAGAAGCGAAAGAAGAAAAGGCTGATGCTCAAAGAAGAATGTCTTGGGTTGCATTACTTGGTATGGTTGGTTTTACTGGATTACTTTTTAGTCCTATAATACCAGTGGAACGAGTAAACGCATTAGGAGATCTTCTTGGATTATATTACATAGGACAAGCATCAGTTATTGGATTTTATTTTGGAGCACAAGCTTATATGAGTAGGAAATAGTGGCAGGTACAATACTTCCAGAGACAGTTAAGAAACCCAAACAAAGACAGGATATTACAAAGGAACAGGTTACAGAATATATAAAATGTAATCAAGATCCAGTATATTTTATCGAAACATATGTTCGTATTACCAGTATTGATGTCGGTGAAATACCTTTTGATATGTATGATTATCAGAAGGATATGGTTAATAACTATAGTAAGAATAGATTTAATATCAATTTACTATCTCGACAATCTGGTAAGACATCAGCTGTGGCTTCATTTGCACTTCATCATGTTCTCTTTGAAGATAGAAAGAATGTTCTAATACTTGCAAACAAATTCGAAACTGCAAAAGAGATTCTTGACCGTATTAAGAAGATGTATGAACTGTTACCTATGTGGTTACAGCAGGGTGTTCTATCTTGGGGTGCAAGTTCAATAGAATTAGAAAATTATTCAAAGATAAGAGTTTCAACAACAACTCCAGATTCAGGTCGTTCTGGATCTATATCATTATTGATTCTTGATGAGTTTGCATTTGTTCGTAACAGTATTGCAGAACAGTTTTGGACTGCTGTATATCCAGTAATTTCATCTGGTAAAGAATCACGTGTTATCATCATTTCAACTGCAAATGGACTTAATCTCTTCTATAAGATGTGGGTTGATGCAGTAGAAGGTTCTTCAGATTTTCAACCCTATGAAGTATCGTGGGAGAAAGTTCCCGGCCGTGATGATAAGTGGAGAACACAAACCATTTCTAATATGGGTGGGGATGAAGAAAGGTTTGATCAGGAATTTGAGAATGTTTTCACAGGATCATCTAATACCATGATTCCTATCAGTAAATTGAAGACACTTGCATATAGAAAACCCATTCAACATTCAGATGGTCAATATAATGTCTATGAACAGCCATTACCAATGCATCAATATTTTATGGGTGTTGATGTTGCACGTGGTATTGGTGGTGATTATACAGTTATACAGGTTCTTGATATCACAGAATATCCATATCGTCAAGTTGCAATATTTCGAAATAATACAATAGAAGTAATGGCCATTCCTACTATTATAAAAGAGTGGGGTGAGAGATATAATGATGCATATGTTCTATTAGAAGGTAATGATATGGGAGAAGGTGTTGCTACTACATTACAAAATGAAATTGAATATGAGAATGTATTATCAACATCATTTCAAGGAATGCAGGGACAACGACTTGGTAGTGGATTTGGAAAGTCTATACGAAGTGCTGTATTTATGAGTAAAAAAGTAAAAATAGTTGCTTGTAATAGTTTAAAATCTCTTATAATGAATGATAGATTAATTATTCAGGACTTTACAACAGTACAGGAATTATCCACATTTGTTCGTAAAGGACAAACATGGGTCGCAGATGAAGGTTCTCACGATGATACAGTTATGTCTCTCGTAGTATTCGCATGGGCTTGTCAAGAACCCTATTTTAAAGATTTAACTGACCATAATTTGAGAGTTGAGGTAGAAAATAGTATGATGGGTGATGTTTTAGAGAGTGCAGTTCCATTTGGATTCATTGATGATGGTCGTGGTCAAGATGATGGGTGGGAAACGGTTGAAGTATTTCAAAGTCAATAACACCTTTTTTCTAAATAAATATACAGAAGATAGTTGTGATTTAAAAATCAAATAGAGAATAGAAACTCTTTTTTATGAAAATTATGTTAAGGAGAAAAATATGGCATTAGTAAGTCCAGGCGTAGAAACCTTTGAACTCGATATTGGGGGTTCAGTTGCCGAAGCTGGTGGTTCACCTACAGGTGTTGTCATTGACGCTAAATGGGGCCCAGTAGATCAACGTGTAGCTATTACATCGTTGGCTGAACTTGAAGATAACTTCCATCAACCAGTTGCTACTGACACTGGTGTGGGCCCACAATATTTGCGTTGGTTTACAGTTGCTGATTATCTCGGTTATGGTGGTAATGCCATCGTTGCGAGAGCAGTCAATGCAGCTGCACGAAATGCAGTAAATGGTGGTTCTGCGGCTTTAATTAAAAATAAAACAGCATTTGATGGTGCGACAGTAACAAGTCATAAGTTTATTGCTCGTTATCCTGGCGTGTTAGGAAACAGTCTTGCTGTTTCTGTATGTACAGGTGCAACTGAGTTTTCAGCTGCTGGATCAACAGATTGGGGTGCAGGACAAAATTTCGATAACCTCTTTGATGGTGCTCCAGGCACATCAGACTTTGTAGCTGGAAATGATGCAGACGGTGTTGATGAAATGCACATTGTTGTGTATGACAAAGATGGACTCATCACAGGTGAGAAAAATAAAGTATTAGAAACATTCGGTTATGTCTCAAAAGCTGCCGATGCTACTGGCCCAACAGGTGGTAGTATTTTCTATGAAACAGTTATTAATACAACTTCCAAGTACATTTATGCAGGATCTGCTGATCTTACAACAGTTGGATCAAATTCAGCGTATGGTGCTAACTCTAATGGTAATACTACAGCGTATGATACAGAATCAACTGCTACAGACTTTGATTTAGCTGGTGGGGTTGACGGTAGTACAGTTGTTGGAGATGCGACGACAACATTAAATTCACTTTTCACTTCACGTGAAGATGTAGAGATTAGTGGTCTTCTTGCTCCTCATTGGACTGCAATTGGTGACCATAATGGAACAGATGATGTTGCTTTTGTGGCTGCGTGTGTTACTATTGCTAATTCACGAAAAGATTGTATTGTATTTGCATCACCTGATGTTATGACTGCGACTGGTATTCCAGAAGCTGCAGCAGTTGCAGATGCATCGGTTACAGCATGGACTGGTCATTTAAGTGGTCGTTCAAGTTATGTAGTAATCGACTCTGGTTGGCATCACAAGTATGATAGATTTAATGATGTTAATCGTTGGGTGCCGTTGGCTGGACATACTGCTGGTATCTATAGTAGATTGGCACGTGATTCAGAAACATTCTTTTCCCCAGCTGGTTTTACACGAGGTGTTTTGACTGGTGTTGGTACACTTGCTTGGAATCCTTCACAAACATATAGAGACACACTTTATAAGAATAATGTAAATCCGATAGTTAATTTTCCTGGCCGAGGAACAGTATTATTTGGTGATAAGACATATGTCTCTAAGCCAGGTAGTTTTGACAGAATTAACATACGAAGTCTTTTTATACTTCTTCGTAAGTCTGTTGCTGAGTTTGCTGAAGATATTTTATTCGAAACAAATGATGCATTCACACGAAGTATTTTTGTGAGTGCAGTAGATGGGTTTCTTGCTAATATTCAATCAAGAAGGGGTCTTGAAGAGTATCGAGTAGTTGCTGATACATCAAATAATACTGCTACAGTATTGAATAATAATCAGTTTGTTGCTGATATTTTCGTAAGACCGTTAAATTCTATTAACTATATTAGACTTAACTTCGTGTCTGTTCGTTCAGGCGTTGAGTTTTCTGAGTTAGCAGGATAAGGTAGGAGAACAATATGGCATTTAAAGTAACAGATTTTATTAATGAAGCACAGGATGGTGCTCGACCATCACTTTTCCTTGCACAGATTAACTTTCCAGTATCTGTGCCGGGCGGAATTGAGGCAAGAGATAGGTCAAGATTCTTGATCAAGTCTACATCAATTCCTGCTTCGACATTAGGTATGATTGAACTTCCTTTTATGGGTAGAAAGATTAAACTTGCTGGTGATAGAACATTTGAAGATTGGTCAACGACTATAATCAACGATGAAAAGTTTTCGGTTCGTGCAGCTATTGAAGCATGGTCGGATTCTATTAATGGTTTACAGTCTAATACACCAACCTTCAGTCAATCAATAGGATATAGAACTACTGGTCAAGTAGTTCAGTATTCTGCTCGTGGAAATCCAATTAGAACATATACTTTCCATAATATTTGGCCAAGTGCTTTGGCAGCTATTGAACTTGCTTGGGAAACAGAGTCTACTATAGAGGAATTTGAGTGTACTTGGACATATGACTATTATACAGTCAAGCCAGGTGACGATGGAATTCAGATTGAGGCTGGTTCAGAGATTGGGTTAAGTATTAGGTCTGCTTTAGGTCTTAGTGTTACAGTCGGTTAATCTGACCTAAATAAGTATTAGAGTATTATTGGAAGAGTGCTTCGGCACTCTTCCACATATACATTAAGGAATGTAAATGGCTAATATATTTGGGTTTGAGATAACAAGAAAATCATCTGATAAACCAAAGATCAAAACATTAGATACACCTATACGACCAGAAGAGGAAGGTTCAGCATTACAATATGGTGGACATGGTGCTTATGGCGAAACTTTTAATGTAGGTGGAATAGATTATAGTAGTGAGCAGGAATTGATTCGTAAGTATAGAAAACTTGCGATGATGCCTGAGATTGAAACTGCTATAGAAGAAATTATTAATGAGGCTGTGGTTACTGATGAGAATAAACCATCTGTAGATGTTGCATTTGCAGATAAAAATGATATATCAGATAATATTAAAAAAAGAATTACAGAAGAGTTTTCATATATCTATAACCTTTTAGATTTTAATGATAATGGATATGAATATTTTAGGTCTTGGTATGTCGATGGTCGTCTTGCATTTTATAAGAATGTAGATAAGAAAAATAAGACCATTGGTAGTATTCAGCAAATAGATCCACAAAAAATTCGTAGAGTCAAAGAGATTATAGAAGATAAGGAAGTTAATAATGTTCCTTTAGTTACTGATATTAATGTATACTATGAATATAATAGGTCTGGTTTATCGCCCGAAACATTAAGGGGTACTAATCAAACCATACAACTAACTAACGATTCGGTAACATATGCTACATCTGGATTGTTGGATGATCATAGAAAATATGCATTATCGTATTTACACAAAGCATTAAAATCAATTAATCAGTTGAGTGCTCTTGAAGATTCTATGGTAATTTACCGTATTACAAGAGCTCCAGAACGACGAATATTTTATATCGATGTTGGTACACTTCCAAGACAGAAAGCAGAGCAGTATGTTATGGATATTATGTCCAAGTATCGAAACAAGATGATATATAATCCTAATACAGGTCAGATTGATGATACAAAGAAATATCAGACTATGTTAGAGGATTACTTCTTGCCACGAAGAGAAGGTGGCAAGGGAACTCAGGTTGATACATTAGCTGGTGGACAAACAACTAATGTTACTGAGGAATTGGAATACTTTTTAAGAAAGGTATACAAATCACTTAATGTTCCATTTAGTAGATTTAATGACGATCAAAATATGGCATTTACTGATAACGCATCTTCTGTTACTCGTGAAGAGTTGAAGTTTGCAAGGTTTATTCAAAGATTACGACGAAGATTTTCAATCATATTTTATGATCTGTTAAAGACACAATGTGTTGTTAAGGGTGTATTTAAAGAACATGAATGGAATGAAATCAAGGATCAAATATTTTTTAACTTTACTAAGGATTCTTGGTTTGCAGAAGCTAAAAATCTTGATATTCTTAATGCTCGATTGGGTGCATTGAGTAGTATTGAAAATTATGTTGGTACATACTATTCACAAGATTATGTTTCAAAGAAGATACTTAATCAATCTACTGAAGAACGAGTAGAACAATATCAACAAATACAAAGAGAAAAAGAAGCTGGACTTATACCTTCGGAAGAAGAGATGTAGGTGAGTTTTAATAAATAATAATTAGGAGTAACTATGGACTTCGTAAAGACAGTCAAAGATATTATGGATAAGAGATATGCAGAGGTAAAGAAGAGTGTTGGTACTGAGTTAAATGACCGATCTTCATCTGCAAAGGAATCGTTGAAGAAAGAGGTGATGGCTGATACATTTACTAAGGATAATTCCGAAACTCAAACTAAAGAAGAGAAATAAATTAAATGGATTCAAAACAATTAGTTAATGACATTGTTAATAAAAGACTCTCTAAAGCTAGGAAAACTATCAATGAAGAGTTATCTAATCGTGTATTGGGTCATATTGAAAGTAAAAGATCTGATGTAATTAATGAAGCAATTATGTCCCCTGAAGCAGGAGTTGCAACAGCCGCTGCAGCTGGAATAGGTTTAGCTGGAGTAGGTGCAGTTAAAGGTATAAAGGGTGCAGTTAAACTTGGAAAAAAACTGCATGGGAGATTTGGTAGAAAAGGTAGACTTAAGAAAAGGAAAGAGAAAGAAGAAAAAAAGTCAGGTAAGGCCAAAGATAAATACGATCTTGCTTACGCAAAGGGGCCTGCTAAAGAGATTAAAAAACAAGAAGCTAAAAAACACAAGCCAGGTCGTGGTGTAGAACTCACTGATAAAGAAAAGAAAGATAATCAAAAAATTGATGATAAAATAGAAGATATTAAAGATGACTTTGATGCTGAATGGGCCGCTGGAAAAGGAAAGAAGGCTATAGAGAAGGGTCGTCTTGATATAAAAGGCCCAACTGATAAAGCATCAGCAGATGCTGCAAAAGCGGAGAAACGAGCAAAACGAGATGCAAAGGAAGAAATTGGTAAACTTACTGATAAGTTAAAAGTAGCACCAGCTGGTGGAAGTTTATCCAAAGCAGATATAGATCATAATAAGCAAATTAAAAGAGATATTGAAGATATAAAAAATAAGGCCGCCGGAATTGATAAAGAAGGTTTAAAATCAGTTGAAGATGCAAGAAGGAAAGAAGATGAAGGACTAAGTGATGAAGAGAAAGAAGCAGAGGCAGAAGCAAAAAGAATAGAAAAAGAAAAAGAGGCTTTAGATACAGAAATTACAACAAGATCTGATGAGATTGGAAAAACACAATCAAAAATGAATATTGATGCAATTTTAGGTAAAGATGCAGGTGTTAGAGCGAAGCAAAGGTTACAAAAACAACAAACAGCTCTTGATAAATTAGTGAATGCTCGTGCAGAACTTGAACCACCTGAAGAAGAAGGTGAAGAAGAGGTAGAAGAAGAATGAGTCATGCGTTAAATGAACTGATGTCAGCATATAATGTTAAGGCAGTTGAAGATGAAGCGAAAACTGCTGAAGTTATTGCAAAACATTCAGTTCGTATAAGGGATGGCTTATCCAGAATAAAGAAAGCAAAAGAAAAATGGGAGCCAGAATATCAATTATTTGATCCAGGCCCACAAAAAGGTATCGTTGCAGAAAGTATAACAACACAATCGAGGTATATATAAAAATGTTAAATGAACACTTAGAATCGGTAGAATTGCCAGAAGATGTGCAAATTGATGAGATAAAGAAAATCAAAGCTCGAGTTCGTGGCGGAAAGATACAAAGAAATGTCAAAGTTGCCACTAAGCCTGGACATAAGATAGTAGATGGAAAAGAAGTTAAGATGAAGGCATCTGAGAGATTGGCTCGTGCGAAGGGTGCTAAGAAAGGTGCCAAAAAACGAAAAGGTGCAAAAGGTGGTTTACGAGCGAGAATGAAATCACTTAAACTTAGAAAGAGAATAAGCAAATAAGATGAATTCAGATAATATCCTTAAACAGGAGTTGATTAGAAAAAAAAGAGATAAGATGATTAAAGTTGCGGCTGAAAAGGCTGCGAAAAAGAAGTCTGCTATACTTGCAATGGTTCGTAAACATAAGAGTAGTATAAAACAATCAACAAAAAAGGGTATTGCTAAAAAAATATCTGGATTTAAAGCATTTAAAAGAAAAATGATTAAACCACTATCAATGAAGAAGAAATCACCAATTAAGAAACCATTTAAGTTCAAGATTAAGAGCTTTAATATGGTAACAAAAAGGAAGTAGCAATGAAATTTATACGAGAATATGTAGAAAATATTGAGCCTGTCATTGTTGAAAATAAAGAGACAGGCGGAAAGGATTATTTCCTTGAGGGTATCTTTCTTCAGGGTAATAAAGAGAATAAGAACAAGAGGAATTATCCTACTGAAACATTGGATAAGGCTGTTAATGAGTTTAATTCAGAATACGTTATTAAAAAGCGTGGTTTTGGAGAACTCGGACATCCTACAGGGCCACAAATCAATCTTGAACGTGTATCACATATGATTACAGAGATCAAGAAAGAGGGAAATAATTTTCTTGGTCGTGCAAAAGTAATGGACACTCCTTATGGAAATATCGTTAAGAATTTCATTAAAGAGGGTTGTTTACTTGGTGTTTCCAGTCGAGGTCTTGGTTCTGTTAATGATAAAAATATGGTTCAAAACGATTACAAATTAGCAACAGTTGATATCGTTGCTGATCCTTCTGCTCCCGATGCTTTCGTTGAAGGTATTATGGAAAATCACGAATGGTATGTAGAAAATGGCATATATAAAGTTCGTGAGATAGAAGAAATTCAAGCTGAAGTTAATGAAACTCCTAAATATGAGTTACAAGAGAAGAAAATTGAACTCTTTGAGAAGTTTATTAATGGATTATAGATTTAAAATATCAAAAAATATAAATAATATTGCAGGAGAATAAGGATGACAATAAAAGAGTCGTTAGAAAAACTCGACGAAATTCTCAAGAACACAGAGTCTTCTGTTATCGAAGACAATTTCAAGGACATCGCAGAAGCACTTGAGATTGACTCTGATGGCGTTGATACCGTAGAAGGTATGGTAGAGGCTATCAAGACATCTGTTTCTTCTATTGAAGAGAGTGACGTTGAAGCAGTAGTAGAGGAACTTGATAAATTCTTTGTAGTTGAAGAGGATGAAACATCCACCGAAGAAGATATTTCTGAGGCAAAAGCAACTAAGAAAGAAGAAGAAGAGGAAGAGGAAGGTGACGAAGAAGAAGAAGAGGAAGATGATGAGGATGAGGAAGAGGAAGAAGTTCCTGCTGAATCCAAGAAAATGAAAAAAGAATCTTTCTATATTAATTCGTCTGATCTTGATCTAAATGAAGATGTTACTGCTATGTTCCAAGGTGAGGAACTCTCAGAGGAACTCCAGAACAAAGCGAAAACAATCTTTGAAGCTGCTGTCGTTGCTCGTGTTAATAACAAGATTAATGACATCGTTGAAGATGTTAATGATGTTCTTGAAGAGCGAGTCGAGAAAATTGAAGAGTCGTATGGTGAGAAGGTAGATGAATACCTAACATACACTGTCAATGAATGGGTTAAGGATAATAAATTAGCTATTGAAAGTGGTATTCGTTCAGAAATGTACGAATCATTTATCTCTGGTATGCGAAAAGTTTTTGATGATCATTACATCAACTTTCCAGAAGAAGAGATTTCAATTGCTGAAGATTTACAAAACAAAGTAAAAGAACTTGAAAAGGGACTAAATGAAACTCTTGAAGAGAATGCAAAACTTCATAAAGAGAACAAAGAAGCCCACAAGAAAACTGTAGTCGATGATGTTACTGATGGACTTTCTGAAGCTCAGAAAGATAAATTAGTAGAGTTGTATGAGAATATCGAAGTTGATTCAAATGATGAAAATTTTGATAAGTTTCGTGCAAATGCAGTTTTAATTCGTGAAAATTACTTTCCAAAAGAGGTTTCAACAGTTGAAGATTCTGATACATTAATCGATGATGCTCCTGTTGATAAAGAAACAATTACTGAAGATCGCCAAACTGATACGGCGGTTGATAATTACGTTAAAACATTAAATCGTTACGTTAAATAGAGAAATTTAAGGAGAAACTAATGGATAATAATGCTAAAAACGCACAGCATTTAATCGAAAAGTGGAGTCCTGTTTTAGATCACGAGTCTATGCCAAAAATCACAGATAACTGGCGCAAGACTGTGACTGCAATCATGCTTGAAAACCAAGAGATTGCGAACAAGGAATCTGCTTCTGAAAATGGTGGCCTATTGACTGAAGCTGCACCTATGACAGGTAGTGCTCAGTTCTCAGGTTATGACCCTGTTTTAATTTCGTTGGTTCGTCGTTCTATGCCTAACCTCATCGCTTATGATGTAATGGGTGTACAACCTATGACGATGCCTACAGGTCTTATTTTCGCCATGCGTTCATACTTATCTGATGATGCTACTGATATTACAGAATCAGGTGACGTTGAAGCGTTCTACAATGAACCAGACACAGACTTTTCTGGTGGTGGAACAATGGCCGGAACAGACTTTTTCAATGCTGGTGCTCATAACACTGGATACACAACTGGTGTTGGTAATACAACAGCTGCTGGTGAAGCTCTTGTTGGTGCGACTGAAATTCCTGCAATGGGTTTTCGTATTGACAAAGTATCTGTAACTGCTAAAACTCGTGCTTTGAAAGCTGAGTACACAACTGAACTTGCACAGGACTTGCGTAATGTTCATGGACTCGATGCTGAATCTGAACTTGCTAATATTTTATCAAGTGAAATTCTTTCCGAGATTAACCGAGAAGCAGTTCGACACATTTACATAACTTCTAAGGTTGGAGCCCAAGCAGGTACAACTACTGCTGGTATATTCGACCTTGATACAGACTCAAGTGGTAGATGGTCAGTTGAAAAATTCAAAGGACTCATGTTCCAAATAGAACGTGAAGCCAATGGAGTATCTAAAGACACAAGACGAGGAAAAGCTAATATCTTACTCGTATCTTCTGATGTTGCGTCTGCACTTCAGATGGCTGGTGTTTTGGATTATGCCCCTGCTCTTGATCAAGCGGCTGCACTTAATGTAGATCCTGCTGCTTCAACATTTGCTGGTGTATTGAATGGTCGTTACAAAGTATACGTTGACCCATATGCTGGTGCAATTGACTACTTTGTTGCTGGATATAAAGGAACAAGTCCTTTTGATGCCGGACTATTCTATTGCCCATATGTACCATTACAGATGAGTCGTGCAATGGGTGAAAATTCTTTTCAACCAAAAATTGCTTTTAGAACTCGTTATGGTATGTCTTTGAACCCTGTATACAACGGTATACTTGCTGGTAACGTTGCTCAGACAACTCCTCTTGACCCTGCGTCAACGAGTGGCCCTGATGCTCGTGGTGCTAACATTTACTATCGTCGTGTAAGAGTTAACAACTTACTATAATAATTCATAAGATTATTACTAAGAGGCCCACTGGTTTTCCAGTGGGTCTTTTTTTTGTCTAAATATACATATGGCTACTATCAGTGCAAGTAAATTTAACCTATCACGTGTTCAGAACGCATTGTTCACTATTGAAGGTGAAAAGGAAATGTCTTATTTCTTAACAACATTCAACTTGCCAGGCATGAGTATTGGAACTATGCCTATTGCAAATCCATTTAAAGCACATAATGATCCTGGCAATACTTTAACCTATGATGAATTATCTGTTACTTGTCTTATTAGTGAAAATTTTGATAACTGGAAAGCTTCTGTTGATTGGTTGAAAACTGCAACTGATGGTGTCACATTCTCTACTGCTACTTCAGGTAGAATGACTAAGAAAGCTGGTTCAATTGTTTTACTAACTAATAATGGAAATAAATTTGGTGACATTATTATTAATAATATGTTTCCAACTACCATTGGTTCTGTTTCATTTGATATACAATCAGTTGAACCAACACCATTAACATTTGATATGACTTTACAATATGAATCTTATAAAATCGATTTTGATGCTAACGCTGAAATTTAGTTGACTTTTCTACAAAAGTGTGATATAATAGATAGATTATGATTTTAGATTCGATATTAGAAGATTGGGAAAAAGAAAGCAAGTTAGATCCAGCTAATCTTGATAAACAATCACTTGACATTCCACAGTTACACGCAAAATATTTAAAACACCATTACAGAATACAGGGTGAATATAGAAATGCAAAGTCTCAGTATAAAGAATGGGAGCAAGTTGCATATAAGTATTACTCAGGTCGTATGAGTATGGATGAGTTAAAGGAGTTAAACCTTAAGCCATTCCCTCATAAAGTATTAAAGAATGATCTTGCACGATATATAGAAAATGACGAGAAGGTGTCTAAATATAGAAAGAGAATGAGTCAACTGGAAGATGATGTAAAAATTATGGAAAGTATTATCGACAGTATTAATCGTCGTAGTTTTCAGATTAAGAACTATATTGATTACATGAAATTTAGTAATGGAATGATTTAGTGAGACATATCTTCTTAGCGATACAACTTTTTTCTCTATTGTTAATGAAGATAATTGCCTTCGTATTGATTTTTCGTAATATTATATGATAGATGTAACTTACAAGAATGCCACTCATATGGTGGTCAAATCAGAAACTCCACATATTGTAGAAGAGATATCCAAATATTTCACTATCATAATACCAGATTCTCAGTTTATGAAAAGAGGTCATCGTAAATATTGGGATGGTAAGCTTCGATTATACAACAAAAGAAATTCAACATTATATTGTGGACTTCTAAAAAATCTTATTGAGTTTGCAAAGAAGCGTAAGTATTCTCTTGATATTGATGATAATTTAATTCCAGCCGATAAATGGAAAGAAAAAGATCTTGATGAATTTCTTCGCACTTTATCTATGTCAATGGAGTTGCGTGATTACCAAAAGAAAGCTCTAATCACTTGTATAAATAAAAGTAGATGTGTTATAGAGTCATCTACTGGTTCTGGTAAATCTCTTGTTATATATTCACTTATACGATATCTTGCAGAACGCAAAGTAATACTTATAGTTCCAACATTGACTCTTATATCACAAATGCGTTCAGATTTTATCAAGTATTCAGAGAATGATAATTGGAATTTCGATGAAAATGTTCATGTAATTACAGGTGGTGCAGATAAGGAATCAGATAAGAGTGTTTTTCTTTCAACATGGCAATCGTTATATAATTTGGAGAAGCCATATTTTGAACAGTTTGATTCTGTCATTGTGGATGAAACTCATCTCGCACATTCAACATCATTTCGACACATACTTGAAAACTCGACAAATGCAGATCAAAGATTTGGTTTTACTGGTACACTTCAGGAAACTCAAACTCACGTAATGACCATACTTGGCTTACTTGGTCAAGTAACTAAAGTAACGAATACACAAGAATTGCAAAGAAAGAAGATTTTATCCAATATTAATATAGATATGATTCTATTAAAATATCCAGAAGAGATGTGTAAAAGAGTTGTTGAGCTTAATTATGATGAAGAGATAGATGTTATTCTTGAGAATGAGAAACGAAATGAGCTGATATTAAATCTTGCAAAACGAGGCTCTGGTAATATACTTATACTTACAAGTCATGTTAAAAAATCTGGCATGGAATTATATGATATTATAAGTAAAGGGGTTTGCCAGAAAGATGTATTTTTTATATATGGAGATACGAGTAGTCAATTAAGAGAAGAAGTAAGATGGTATGCTGAAAATAATAATAATGTTGTTATCGTTGCAACATATCAGGTCTTCTCTACAGGGGTAAATATAAAAAACTTACAGACAATACTTTTTGCTATTGCCGGTAAGTCTAAAATTAGAAATCTACAATCTATTGGAAGGGGGCTGCGAACACATGAGAACAAAGATCACCTTAAATTAATCGATATAGGTGATGACTTTAGATATAGAAATAAAGTTAATTATGCATTTCGACATTTTGAGGAAAGATACAAGCTATACATAAGTGAAGGATTTCCAGTTAATATTAACGAGAAAGGTATACAATGTCATCCCTTTGTTAGTATGTCTAATGATTGATTTAATCCTTATTTTTTGGGGGGACATACATAGTATAATGTGTCACCATAGTTTTGTCAAGTGGCCAGTGAAAAGGAGAAGAAGTGAAGTTTGATTTTGGAGAATTTCTTTCTAATGATATAAGAAAGAATTGTGATTTAAGTACATTGAGTTATTTAATTAACTTACATCAAATTGGAATAGTATCGCCTGAAATAGCACGAGCAATAGTGGATGAGATTTCTTCTCAGCGATCCAACTTAAAGTTGATTGCAAGTGAGAATTATTCGTCATTATCTGTTCAGTCAGCAATGGGTAATCTTTTGTCTGATAAGTATGCAGAAGGAGTATCAGGTAATAGATATTATTCTGGTTGTGAAAATGTAGATTTCATTGAAGATAGAGCTGCAGAATTAGCAAAAGGTTTATTTGGTGCAGACCATGCTTATGTACAACCTCATAGTGGTGCAGATGCAAACTTAGTAGCATTTTGGGCAATATTATCTAAACGAATTGAAATGCCAGCTATTGAACGATTAAAGGTTAATTCAGTTATTAAACTTGATAAAAATAGTTGGGATGATCTTCGTAAAGAATTAGGAAATCAGAAATTGTTGGGTATGGATTTAGGATCAGGTGGTCATTTAACTCATGGGTATAGACCAAATGTATCTGGTCGTATGTTTGATTCTTACAGTTATGGTGTAGACCCTAATACAGGTAGAATAGATTATGATGCACTTGATAAACAGGTGCAAGAAGTTAAGCCACTTATTCTATTAGCTGGTTACAGTGCGTATCCTCGGTTAATAGATTTTAGTAGACTTCGTGAGATTGCAGATAAAGTTAATGCTGTTTTAATGGTTGATATGGCACATTTTTCAGGACTTGTTGCTGGAAAGGTACTAATAGGAAACCATAATCCAGTTCCATTTGCAGATGTAGTAACTTCTACAACTCATAAAACTTTGCGTGGGCCTCGTGGTGGATTGGTACTTTGTACTAAGGAATTTGCTGATGTAGTTGATAAGGGATGTCCTCTTGTACAGGGTGGGCCTATGCCTCATATCATGGCTGCGAAAGCAGTTGCATTTGCAGAAGCACAGCAAAAAGAGTTTAAAGAGTATGCAAATCAGATTGTTGTTAATGCTAAAGCTCTTGCACAAAGATGTTTACAAAATAGAATGAAAGTAGTTACTGGAGGTACTGAAAACCATTTACTACTTTTAGATGTTTCTATATTTGGATTAACAGGGAGACAGGGTGAATCAGCATTACGAGATGTTGGTTTAACCGTAAATAGAAATGCCTTACCCAATGATAAAAATGGGTCTTGGTATACGTCAGGACTTCGTATTGGTACTCCTGCACTTACAACTTTAGGTATGGGAGTAGCAGAGATGGAGAAGATAGCAGATTTGATTGCAAAAACTCTGAAATCTACCCATCCAAAAATTTCAGCTAAAGGGAACAGTGGTTCTCGGTATGTCTTGGATGATAATATTAAGAAAGAAGTATTACAAGAAGTTGGTGATTTATTAAATGATTATCCACTTTATCCAAGTCTCGATTTGTCAGTTTTGTATGATTTAGTTAAGTAGGGAGAAAAGATGGATTTATTCCTATCAATTTTAATAGTTGTCATATTCGGATTTGCTTTATCATTAAAGTTTTTACTTGGTAAAGATGAGGAAGTCTGTAAGCCAGGATGTTCTAATATAAGCTTATTCACTAAGTTAGAAGAATGTCCAATTTGTGGTGGGACTTCGGAAAAGGACTTGACAAAATGCACAAAATAATATATTATTACTATACGGTAAAATAGGAGAAGTAGAACATGAACATTGTGGCAATTGACACAATATGGACTTTAATAGCTGCGATTCTTGTCTTTATGATGCAGGCAGGATTCGCTATGTTGGAAACTGGATTTACTCAATCAAAAAATGCGGCTAATATAATGATGAAGAACCTCATGGACTTCTCTATTGGAACACTCGCTTTTTGGATGGTGGGTTATGGAATTATGTTTGGAGTGGATGCATTCTTTTTAACTGGTGCTACGGCACAGGTTAGTGAAGGGTTATCTACATTTACAACATGGATGTTTCATGTGGTATTTGCAGCTACAGCTGCGACTATTGTTTCTGGTGCAGTTGCAGAACGCACCCAATTTAAAGCATATTTAATATATTCTGTTTTTATTACTGCTCTCATCTATCCAGTCGTAGGACGATGGATTTGGGGTGGTGGTTGGTTAAGTGACCTTGGTTTTGTTGACTTTGCAGGTTCAACAGTAGTTCATTCAGTTGGTGGATGGGCAGGACTTGCTGGTGCATTTGTTCTTGGGCCACGATTCGGTAAGTATGTAAAGAAGAAAGTTAAGAATGGAGCCCTTTCTCTGATTAAAGAAGAGATAAAGGAAATTCCTGGCCACAGTATGGCATTAGCTGCACTTGGTGTATTCTTATTATGGTTTGGTTGGTTTGGTTTCAATGCAGGTAGTACAACATCTGGAACTGACCTTTCTATTGCACGTATTATGGTAACAACTAATCTTTCGGCTGCAGCTGGTGCAGTAGCTGCGTTGTTTTTCTCTTGGTTAGCAATGGGTAAACCAAATATTTCACATTCACTTAACGGTGCAATCGCAGGACTTGTTGCAATCACAGCAGGGTGTGCAACTGTTTCTCCATTAAGTGCAGTCATTATTGGTTTTCTTGGTGGTATAATAGTAGTATTATCTACACGATTGTTTGAGAGGAAATTTAAGATTGATGATCCAGTAGGTGCTGTTTCTGCACATGGTGTTGCAGGAGCATGGGGTACTATTGCAGTTGGATTATTTGCAGATTCAGAACTTGGTGGTGGTCTTGATGGACTATTCTTTGGTGGTGGATTTTATCAACTATTTGTTCAAACAGTTGGTGTACTTGCTGTCTTTGGATGGACTATTGTAACTTCATTAATTCTATTCTATGCAATTGATAGACTTGTAGGATTACGAGTTAGTAGAGATGAAGAAAAACAAGGACTTGATATTGGTGAACATGGTGTTGTTGCATATAGTGGTTTTCATCAGGATCAAGTGGCTGCAGCTAAATGGCAACGTGAACAAGAGTCCTCTAAATAGGTTGTAATTTTGAAGAAATCTGATAATTACTATGTAGATAATAGCGAACTCCTTCAACACATGAAGGAATACAAAGAAAGGAAAAAGAAAGACCCAAATGCAGGAATTGATGATTATACAGCACGTTCTATATTAAAGATTGTTCGCAAGTTTGCAAGTAGAAAGAATTTCTCAGGATACACATATAAAGATGATATGATCTCTGGAGCTGTTGAAAATATATTATTGTATATTGACAATTTTGATCCAGAGATATCAAAAAACCCATTTGCGTATTTTACACAGATTGCTTATTTCTCGTTTCTTAGAAAGATTAGAGACGAGAAGAAGCATACCTATATACGATTTAAGTCAATGCAGAAGTACTTTCTGGAAGATAACTTAGATACTGTTAGGGATGTTGATCATGCATCTGAGGGTCATGATTTTTCAGTCACCAGTCCTATGTATGATAATATGCAGGATTTTATTGATGACTTTGAAGGTACGATGGAAGAATTAAAAAATAAGAATAAGCAATATAACATTAAAAAAGAGAAGGATGAAAGAAAGACGAATCGTATACAGTCACGATATTCGCCATTAGAATTTGAGGATGAATAGTTGAAGATAGCCATAATAGGTGATACTCACGCTGGTGCGAGAGGTGATAAAAGACCATTTCAAAATAGTATGAGACGGTTCTTCACTGATGAGTTTTTCCCTAAGTTAAGAGAAGAAGGTATAACCAATATCATTCACACAGGTGACCTATTTGATAGAAGAAAGTATATCAACTTCAATACTCTTCAGCTCACTAAGGATTGTTTCTTAGATGTGATGAAGAAAGAAGGAATATCATTTAGGATCATATATGGAAACCATGATGTTGCCTATAAGAATACCAATACTCTAAATTCTTTGGATCTATTACTTAATGAGTATTCAAATATTGAGGTGGTAAGTAAGCCATCGGTGTTTGCATATAATGGTGCAAGGATAGCTTTAGTTCCTTGGATTAATGAAGAGAACGAAGAAGAGACAATGAATTTTATTGAAGATAATTCATCAGTAGATTTGTTGTGTGGTCACTTTGATATTATGAACTTTGAGTTTACGCCAGGCGTGAAAAATGTTGAGAAGGGAATAGAACCAAGTTCATTTGCGAATTACAAGCAAGTGATATCTGGACACTATCACGTGCCAGGCAGTATGCTTAATATTCTCTATCCTGGCAGTCCATATGAATTCACTTGGAATGATTATGGTCAGGATAAAGGGTATGTGATATATGATACGAAAAATAAAGAGATAAATAAAATCTCCACTGATTCAAGAATGTTTTACAAAGTATTCTATGATGATGAGGACGATTTTCAATTAAAGAAAACTAAATCATTCTTCAAGCTGTACACTGATAAATTTGTTAAGGTTATAGTAAAGAAGAAAGAAAATAGAAGTAAATTTGATGCATTTTTGAATGATATATACTCTTTCAATCCACATGATGTTTCTGTGGTTGAGAGTGATGAAACATTCGTATTGTCTGAAGATCAGATAAATGCTGAAACAAAATCTACTATGGAGATTATAAACAGTACCATAGACAATATGACATTAAATGTCTCAACACAGGAATTAAAAACTCTATTCTCAGAGTTATATTCCGAAAGTTTATCTTTGGAGATAGAATGAGTGATTCAGTTACCAGTAAATTTTCAATGAAGACCATAGCCACAATGATTTCTATATTAATATCTATTTTGGGTGTAGGTGTTCCCACATTATTTTATGTTATGGATAATAGATATATTCACGAGCATGAAGATGTAGTAGCGATGATAGAACAACACATAGAGATGCATCAAGCAGATAGTGGTGTTAATCAGCATGACCATGAAATAGTTTCTGGTTGGATATCAATGCATTATGAGGAACATTTGGAATGGGAACGAGGGTTTAATGATTTTGAGGGTGATTATATTGATTTTATCATGGAACACCTAAAAGACCATTGAGGAATAATAATTGAAAGTATCTGTAAAAACAATAATAGCTGTTCTATCTATATTGGGAACACTTTTAGGTGCAGGAATTCCAGCATTGTTTTATGTAATGGATCAGAGGTATCAGCATAATCATAAGGATACCGTTACTATGATAGACCAACACGTTGCAATGCATAATGAAAGTATTGGTATTATAGCACATGAACATGATCATGGCCATCAGAATGTAAGTGATTGGCAAAACAATCATATGGAACTTCATGTAAGCAGGAATATTGAACAACAACCTTTTGAAGAACATTATCATTCTGAATTTGAAGACCTTGAAGAAGTTATAGATGACCATTATCATGTTGAATTTGATAGTCTCATGGAAATTCTTCAAGATGAAGAGTTTAGAGATGAAGTACTTGCATGGTTAGAAGGGCTTCAAGATATAGTTAATGAACATAATGATCGTTTAGAGGAATTAGAAGAATAGTTTGATAGTATTGAAAAAAGTGAAGTTCAGGAATTTCCTGTCATATGGAAACTACTGGACTGATATAGACCTTGATGCAGCTAACTTGAATATACTTGTTGCAAAGAATGGTCAGGGTAAGTCATCACTTGTTGATGCAATAGTTTTTGGATTATTTGGTAAGCCATATCGTAAGATTAATAAACCAAATCTTGTAAATTCAATTAATGGAAAGGATCTATTGGTTGAGATTGAGTTTACCACAGGTGATAAAACCATAATGGTTCGTCGTGGTATTAAGCCAAACATATTTGAAATATTTCAGAATGGCAAGAAACTTGATGAGAAAGATAATACACGTGATCAACAGGTGTTCTTTGAAGATAATATCATCAAGACCAATTACCGTACATTTACTCAGATTGTTATACTTGGGTCATCTAACTATGTTCCATTTATGCATCTATCATCGCCAGCAAGAAGAGAATTTATAGAATCATTATTGGATATTGATATTTTTTCTGTAATGAATAGATTACTTAAGGAACGTTCTTCGGTGTTGAAAACTTTGAAGACCAAGAACGATAGTGATATTCATAGAACAGAAGAAGTAATCGATGTGCAGTTGGATATGGTGGATAAGCTGGAGACAAGAAATCAATCTGAAATCGATAAGATTAATAGTGATATTCAAGATTACCAGAACGAGATATCCGAAATTGATAAAAAGATAGATGAGTTGAAACCAATCACTGATATTGATTATCAGCCAATTAATGATAAGAAAGAAAGTCTTAATGAGAAGGCAGATAGAGGTAGAGGTGTATTAAGTGATTTCAAATCGTCATTAAGACGTACTGAAAAGAATATTAAATTTATGAAGGATAACACAGATTGTCCAACTTGTCATCAGCATATTGAAGAAGATTTTCGTAATGAATCAATAAAGGATTATAAGAAGGATATAGATAAGCACAATAATCTTATAGAGGATGTTAAGAAGCTTAATACAAAAGTCGCAGAGGACATAAAGGATGTAGATAAAGAACTCAAGAAGTATAATGATGCTTGTAATAAGATTGAATCTTTGCAATCAAATTATGCTACAATACAAAGGATGGTTAAATCATTATCAAAGAAGAAGGATAATGTAGTACAAGATAATTTAACAGAAGAAAAGAAGAAGCTTGATTCT
>VTLG01009504.1_pt1 | contig 29897 bp, 43 predicted proteins | sample 4694571 | NCBI WGS metagenome assembly VTLG01 (sample SAMN12604809, study PRJNA352737) | marine metagenome | biome: ENVO:00000447; feature: ENVO:00000209|ENVO:00000569|ENVO:01000036; material: ENVO:00002151; isolation source: viral sequences binned using virsorter ...
CCGGTGGTCCTGCGTCAGTTTACTGCATACGAACAACTGAGGAACTAGAAATGCAGGTAAAGCAGAAAGGTCTGAGCTTCTTGTTCAGCGGTATAACAAGAGCAGGCGTACCTCTCTGGTTCTACAGAAACGAGAAAGGCTTCACCGTGTTCTACCGCACACCCACTCAACAATATTGCACAACTCCGAACTTCTACGGAGACATTATAGAAACAGCCTCCGAGGGTGACCCCACATGACCGTAGAATCTGCAACATATGTAAGCCAACTGAACCCATCGTACCCAGCTGCTGGCGATAACATTTCCGAGGGCGACGATCACATAAGATTGGTTAAGACGGTTCTGCAAGCGCAGTTCCCCAGCCTAGCAACCACAGCGGTTACCCAGAGTAGCGCTCAGATGAATAAGCTAGGTTTTCTAACCGGCACTATTGTCATGTATGCCTCTGATACAATACCTACAACTGAAACTATCAGTGGTATAGATGATTGGCTCTTGTGCGACGGGTCTGACTATGATCCTGCGGGTACTTATATAGCTCTCTACGGAATAATAGGCACAGTTTTTGGTACTTCGGGAGGTAACTTCAAAGTACCTGACTTTAGAACATATTTCCCCGTAGGAGTTGGTTCAGGATTTTCTCTAGGAACAGCGGTAAGCGCCAGTGCTGCGGCTGGTTCTGCTGTACTAAAAGTGCAACCTATTAATTTTATAATCAAGACATGAAGTGCGACAATCCAGACTGCACCTGCAACCCTTGCAAGTGTACAACAGACAATCTTTGCAACTGTTGTCAGAGGAGTGATGACGATGAAGTATGATACTAAGACGTTTAAAGACTCAGGTTATAAGAAAGACCTGGGAGATCGTAAGTTCCCTCGCGGTGGCGGTGGTAACTACACCCTAGGTGAGCAAAAAGAAGGTGGTAACGGAAACCGCTACTACAAAGGTACGATTTACGGTAAGAAAGGTCAATCGCGTGTATAAAGCGTATATCTAGGCAAGCGCGTGGATATTAAAGAAAGAGCCAGCCAAGCATCTATAATTCTAGGTAATCCCATTATAAAAGATATGTGGGAAATACTGGAAAAAGATCATATGGAAAACTGGCTCAATGCCGAGTTACACAGCGACAGAGAATCTTACTGGTACAGAATCAATGCTTTGCGCTCCGTAAAGGAATATCTCGAATCATTGGTAGATGCGGATAAGATTGAAAACCCTAGAAAGGGAGAGTAATTACGATGAGTGATGGTCAGACCAATCCCACAGCGGAAGTCGAAAAACCACAGTCTCAAATGAATATGTTTGATGTCATGTTTGGAAGTGAAGAAGGCACTAATCCAGAGCAAACATCAGAACCTGCTCAACCAGAAGCGGAAGAAGTCGAAGCAGTAGAAGCAGAAGTCGAGGCGCAAGCCGAGGTAGAAGCTGAAGCTCCTGAAGAACTTCCAGCAGAGGTTGAGGAGCAGTATGAGGTAGAAGAAGTCGAAGCGACTGAAGAAACCAAAGAGCCTTCCTACCGAGTAAAAGTCGGTGGAGAAGAGTATGAGGTCACTCTTGACGAGCTTCGGAACGGCTACCAGCGGCAATCGGACTATACCCGAAAGTCGCAATCTCTTGCAGAACAGCGGAAAACTTTTGACGCAAACTTGCAGGCTGTACAAGCGGAACGTTCACAGTACGGAAAAGTTTTGGAAAATATTTCTCAGTTCCAAAACATGGAAGTAGCAAAGCTAGACCAGACGGATTGGACAGCTTTGAAAGAGAGCGATCCGATGGAATATATGGAGAAGCGTATAGAACTTCAGGAGGCCAGGGAAAAGTCCAATCAGTTAAAAGCTGAACAACAGCGACTAGCCCAGCAAAACCAGAAGGACTACGAGGTAAAGCTAACAGAAGTGTTGCAGCAAGAAGCTGCTGAACTTCAGAAGGTTTTACCAGAGTATGCAAATCCTAAATCCAATATGAAGCAGCGCTTGAGAGACTTTGCTCTAGGGCAGGGCTTTTCAGAACAGGATATTAATTCAATAACCGATCACCGCGTAGTCCTAGTGTTGCACAAAGCAATGCTACAAGACGAGGCACAGAGCGGTACTGTTCGCAAGGTTACTAAGAAGGTTCCTCGGGTTGTCAAGACAGGAACCCCTGAGAGTAAGGCGCAGCGAGGAAAGCGTAACTTGAAGGATAAGCGAGAGAAATTGCGAAAGACGGGTCATCCTAGAGATGCTGCGGATGTTTTTATGGATTTGATCTAACGAAAGGATAGCCAATCATGGCCCAACCTACTGGAATATATGTTACATACTCTGCTAGAGGTCTTAGAGAAGACCTGGAGAATGTAATATACAACATCTCTCCTACAGAAACCCCGTTTATGGCGATGGGTGGTAGGACTGATGCAATCGCAGTAAATCACGAGTGGCAAACAGACTCGCTCGCGACTGCTGTTGCTACTAACTACCACGAGGAAGGTGCAACGCTTACTGCCGCTGAACCTGCCGCAACAACTCGACTTGGCAATATTTGCCAGATCAGCTTGAAAACTACGCTAGTTTCTGGAACTCTTGATGCTGTATCAGCAGCAGGACGTAAGGAAGAGCTAGCCTATCAGATGTCCAAACGTGCTGCTGAATTAAAGCGCGATATGGAAACTTCTCTGGTAGGCGAGAATAGTGGCAAAACTGCTATGGCCGCTGATAGTACTGTGCGTAAATTTGGAAGTCTCCCCGCGTGGGTTTCTACTAATGTAAGCCAGACTGGTTCGGGTGCTGGTTCAGGCGCTGGGCGTACCGACGGTAGTACGCGAGCCTTTACCGAAACTCTACTGAAGGCCGTGATCCTACTTTGTTATCAGGCAGGTGCAGATACTAAGTACCTGATGATGAAGCCGAGCCAGAAGTCTACGTTCTCTAGCTTTGTAGGCGTAGGCGGAGCAAGTGGTGTTTCCAACTGGACCGATACCGCTGACGGTCGTATTATCGGTGGTATGGATATCTACGTATCCGACTTTGGCGAAATGGCTGTAGTTCCTAACCGTTTCCAACGGGCTAGGGATGTATGGCTTATTGATCCTGAGTATTACAAACTCGCTTACTTGCGTCCGTTCACGCAGAGGGAAGTCGCTAGTACTTCTGACGGCGAGCAACGTGCTATCATCGTTGAATACACCTTACAGGTGGACAACGAGCTAGCGCTTGGAGCAGTCTACGATCTAGCCTAGCTAGCAGCTAAATCGTTCAAATACGGGAGGGGTCTGCTAGGCTCCTCCCACTTTGAAATTCGCAGAGGATTAGTATGGTGAAAGACCCCATCAAGAGATCGTTCAGTTACGACCATACCGACGATAAGGGGGTAATACACTCTGTACAAGATGTAGAACCCCTCTTGGATTTGAACAAGAGAGAGCAAACCGGCGATTCCATGTACGGTACAGGCAGAGGACCGATGGGTATGCACAAGGTAGCCAGTATTCCTCTTGTTATCATCGAAAAGTGGAAGGCTGAACTGGGCGTGGATGTGATGAATAAAGATCATATGCCTAAAGTTAAACAACTCTTAAACGACCCAGAGTATCGCTACTTGCGAACTGGCGGAGGCACTATCTAATGGCTCTATCTACGTTTTCAGACTTGAAAACAAGTGTGGCAAACTACTTGAATCGTAATGATTTAACAACTGTCATACCAGATTTCATAACGCTGACTGAAAACAGGTTGAATCGGGATTTAAGGGTTAGGACTAATTTAGCAAGGGCTGAGACTACTACCACGGCTAGCACGGCTTTCTATAACTTACCAACTGATTTAATAGAGCTTAGAAACATAACTTATGATACGACCAGCCGTAGCTACGCGCTGGAGTATCTATCGCCAGAATCTATAAGTAGGGAGTACGGAGTTTACACAAGCGGGATGCCTAGAGCTTACACTAATCTGGGAAAGAATATTAAGCTTAGCCCAACCCCTGACGCTGCTTACACTATAAATATAAATTATTTTCAGAAGCTTGTTTCTCTCTCCGACTCTAATACAACTAATAATATTTTAACAGAGTTTCCCGAGCTATACTTATTCTCCTCTTGCTTGGAAGGAGCAGTATACCTAAATGATACAGAGCAAACGCAGCGCTTTGCAGCTCTCTATGAAAAAGTTATGGATTCTGTGCGGCTGAACGAAGATAAAGCTCGCTACGGCGGAACGGTTATGACAACCACTGTCCAAGGCGATCCCGGTAGCTTGGTTCGTAGAGGAGCTTACGGCTAATGGCTGCGACAAACTGGGTGCTGGATGAATTTGACTTGATTCAGGAAAGTGGCGGAAATATACTGTACGAAGATAGTGATTACATCTGTTTACAGGAATTTGATTCAACTACTTGGCCGGAAATAACAACTGTAGGTTCAGGGTAAATGCCTAAGCAGTTACACGACATAAACGGAACGCAGACGGGTTTCTCGTACAACAGAGATTTGTCTCCGTACGACATGCCGCCTACGTTCTTCAACGATGTTACCAACGCTCGCTTTGTGGATAGAAAGGCAGCGACCATAACAGGTCACTCGCAAGTCTTAGGTACTCCTACTGTAGCTCCTTACTGGGCTATAGAGTGGGTGAAGGCTGGTACATCGCTGTGGATATACGGCGGCTTAACAACGCTGTATAAGATTACAGGCACAACTCACGCAGCTGTCACACGCGCTAGTGGAGCGTATACTACTATAGGCAGCACCGAAAATAACTGGCAGGGGGCTATCCTGGGCGGTGTACTGGTTGCAAATAACGGTATAGATGTTCCTCAGAGTTTTCTCCAAGCAGGATCGCTCTTTACGGATTTACCTGATTGGCCTTCCACTCTACGCTGCAAAACTATAGTGCCGTTTAAGAACCACCTGGTAGCTCTAAACATTACCGATGATGGGACTGCTAAGCCTTACACACTACGCTGGAGCGATGCTATACCCGAGGGTGCTGCCACCAACGGTTCAAATACTTGGGTAACTAGCAGCACAGCTTCTGAAGCAGCAGATGCAACTCTGGGCGGTACGAAGGGACACCTGCTCAACGCTATACAGCTGGGTAACGAGCTTATCGTCTATAAAGAGGATAGTGTCTACAGCTTGAACTACGTGGGCGGTGCGTTTACCTTCAATATCAGAGAGAAGTTTAAAGATACAGGACTGTTTGCCCGCGACGCTGTGGTTGACCTGGGCGATGGTAGGCACGTTCTTATGAGTACCAATGATGTAGTTGCCCACAACGGAGTAAAACTTAATAGTGTAATCGACGATCAGATGAAAACATTTCTCTTTTCCCAGATTGACACTACCTATTACTATAGGACATTTCTAGCTCACAATAAGATAGAGAACGAGGTATGGATATGCTACCCCAAGACCGGGGCTACCAATGGTTTTCCAGATAGAGCATTAATTTGGAACTATAGAGACAATACGTGGACGCTGCGCGAGCTTCCCAACTGTCAGTATATAGCCAAGGGGCTGGTCAACCCGGCATTGGCAAATACGTGGACGGCTTCCACTAATACTTGGAACAATATAACTCTAGCTTGGGCGCAGCAGGAATACAACCCCGCTATTGATTCCTTACTTATATGCGGTACCAACGCTACCAAGCTATTCCTGGCTGACTCGGGAACCACATTCGACGGCACCAGCTTTACAACCACTCTGGAGCGCACCGGCTTACACGCGGGCCAGACTAATATGGTCAAGTCCGTTACAAGCATGTTTCCCCGAATTGAAGGGACAGGGACTGTACAGATAAGTGTAGGTGGAGAGAACGAGCCGTTCGCGGGAGTTACCTACTCTGGACCGTTTACCTACACTATAGGTACAGACCATAAAATAGATTGCAGAGTTAGGGGCAGATATATAGCTGTCAAGTTTGAGGTAACAGACGATACCACGTTTAAACTGTCAGGGTACTCTCTGGAATCAGAAGTAGTGTCTACCAGATGAGTCGAGAGTACGCCCGCTTTGACCCTGCACCCATGCCTACCGATGTGGAGGAGCTACCGACTTATCTATATAACACCCTGTTGGAGATCAGAGCAGCGATAGAAGTCGTGCGGAACGGGCATCTGGATGTGGTATACGCAGAACCAGACAAGCCCTATCAGGGAGACATTAGATATGCTGATGGCACAACCTGGAATCCAGAATCTGGCGGAGAAGGAATATACTTTTACAACGCCGCTGGAACATGGACTAAGCTATAAGAAGGTAAATTCTAAACACGACGATTTTAAAAAAACAGTAGCTCAGTGCTGGGACTACGTAGACTCTGGAATGCTCAGAGGTGGTAGTAAGGAGCTTATAAGTACAGAGTATATTATAAATAAGGTTTTAAGCAGTGACTCTGATTTATGGGTATCCCTAGATGAAGGCGGAGACACGGTAGGGTGTGTTGTAATAGGGGCAGCGCCGTACCCTGAGAAAACAGGTATATTTGCAGAAACCATAGGCGGAAAATTTGATTTTAACATACTAGTCCCAATGTTGGAAAAGTATTACAAAAATTGTGGTTACGAGTTTTTTGAGATGACGGGGCGTAGAGGTTGGGAGAGAGCGATGAAGCCGCTAGGGTATGAATATATGAATACTACAATATATAAGAGGTTGTGAGATGAGTGGCTTATTTAGACCTAAAACGACCATAGTATCGGTACCTTCTGCGTCGGCAACGGCTGGAAGTAGCGAGGTAAAGCCCTACGCGCCTACAATTCCGTTCCTAGACCGACTACTACCACAGGTAGAATCAGAGTTTGATGCTACTCCTGATATATTTAGACAGTCGTACATACCACCAGATTCGGCGGAAACTCTGGCGGCTCGCGGCGCTTACGGTAATCTAGCTGGGGGCCTGTTCCCGCAAATAACAGAGGGTATAGGGAGTATTTACCAGAACAGATTGACTTCTGCGCTGGCCGATCCTACAGCAGACCCTATATACCAAGCGCAAGTAGGAGACTTGGCGAATCAGGCTAGGTTACTGACAGAGCGAGATCAGGCTACGGCTCGGGAGCAAGCGCTAGGGGCTGGGCAGTTTGGTCTTGGCAACACAGCGCTGGCAGAGTTAGAGACTTTGCAGCAGCAGAAGCGCGAAGAGACTACGCAGACCCAGCTAGCAGCGGCGCTACAGCAGGCGGAAGCGCGTAGAGTACAGGCTCTACAGGCTGTGCCGGGGCTAGGCCAGCAACTAGGTGCGGCGGCGCTAACACCAGCAGCTCTGCAAGAAACTGTGGGAAGGGATATAGAAACTAGGCAACTTGCAAGACTACAGGATCAGGCTAGGTTGCAGCAGCAGGAGCAGGAAGCTCGCAGGCTACAGCTAATAACCAAGGCAAATCTACTTAGCGGATTGGCCGGTCTGGGTACTCAGACTGCTTATCAGGGAACTACTACGGGTACGCAGGGTCAGGCTTTTGCTGGTCCTAGCACGTTCCAGCAAGTTGGTTCGCTCCTAGGTCAAACACTGCAACCAGGCGGAATATTGAATAAATAGGTAGTGATAAAATGTCAGGGATAAGCAGAACAGATCGTCAACAAGCTTTAGCTCAACTAGAAGAACTAGAGCAAAGAGATGAAGATTATTACCGAGGGTTAGAAAGCTACCCACCGCTTTACGCTAGGGTTTCTCGGCAAGACGAGGGCTTAGGATTTATGTACGATGAGCCTTCTTACTCAACAAGGGGGTCGGCCCCTGCTCGCTATTCTCCTGGCGAGGATTACCCTTTCGGTTTTAGGGAATTTGAGAAAGTTATTCGCAGTGAGAAAGAAGATCGTAAGAGAAAAGAAGAAGAAGAGGGAGAAGATAAGACTCAAATTCCTTCGGGGATGTACGATCCAGAAGACCCTCAAAGTACAAATATATTTGGGCAGCCTATACCAAGACCGCCTATGCACGCAGGGCGCGGGTATGCTAAAGTAACAGCCCCCTCGCAATATGGGAGAGACCCTAGATATGCCGGTGGTCAAGAGTACGGGCAAGCAGCGGTGAGTGAGTTTCTAAAGCTGGTGTCAGGAGCAGTGACGGGCTTCACTCCACCTACTGGTAAAGCGAACATAGCTCGCTACCCTTCCCTTTTCGATTACGTTTAGAGAGTAGTAACAATGGCTGAACGCAACAGAGCAGTAGAAGATTTCCTGCGTATGGTGGCAGAACGACAAGCGTGGGGAGGCTCCACTGATAGAGAGTATTTTCAGAGGAGACAAGGGCCGGGGTGGACGCCGCAAGAGTGGGGTGGTCCCGCCGACAGGGAGTATGTTCAGAGGAGACAAGGGCTGGACCTTACTGGTAATAGGCAAATGGATATCGAGAATTTACCAGCTCCTGATAGGGCTTCTGCTACTTGGGTACCACAACCGGAAGATGCTTGGACATCTCAGGAAGATTTAGACGAGGCGAGAGCTACAGATCAACAGCAGAGCATCACACGTTCTAATGCGATTAATAGATTCATTAGAGAAACTATAGGGATCAAACCTGCCGAGGGCGCTCCAGTAAGTACTTCCACGGTAAACGACGAAAATGATGTGGACCTGCCTGGAACTATGTTTTCAAGAGGTATAGACAGGGCTTGGGAGTGGTCTAAAGGTGATTGGAAGAAACCGGGGCCTCTAGCGGTAGCTGAAGATTTTTATACTGATGGAGGAGGGTTTGATCCAACAGATATACCAAACTTAGATGATCTATTTCACCCCTTTATTGCAAAGAAGATACGAAATGCTAGAGATGCGGCACTCTTATTTTCACAAGGAGCGCCGATGATAGCAGGGGTTGATGACAAGTTTCAGGCTCCTATTACTTCCCCTCCCCCTCCAAACAATCAGCTTCCTATAAATGACAATACGAGTACAGAGCGGGCGCTTCAAGCAGGGTCAAATATAGCTTATCAGAAAAAAGCTATAGACAAAGAAGAAGATGATTTCCTGTTAGGGAGTACCATAGGAAATTTCATAAATAGACCTGAAATACAGAATATGCTTTCAACTTTCGCGCAACCGGAATTTATACAGGGTAACTTTGCCTACAGAGGATTGGGGAACATAGCTGGTCCTTGGGCCGAGGCAGCAGCCGGTAAGGGGTCGAGAGAAACAGAAGGGTTGGAAGCTTACGCTAAGTACCTAGCTGCTCAACCTGGCCCTGTAGACCTTACAGGTGAAATAGGAGAACGGGCTGACAGGTCTTTGGCCGGTAAGACAGCGCTAGATATGGTCAGGGCAATAAGAGATGTTATGCAAGGTGGGGAAGGAGAAAATATTACTGGCTTCAAATCTGGGTGGGATAAGTATGGAGGCAAACTACTGTCATTTTTCCACGCTGCTTCTGATATGCAGCCTCAACAAATAGTGGATAGCTTGAAAGCAACTCTTCTGGAGAGATATGTCGCTGCTATGGATTTAGGAGAGACAAGGAAGGTTGAGTTTAAGACAATGCTCGATAAGATGATTACTGTGGACGGATTGTTCCGTAGAGATGAGGATGTTTACACGCAACTTGATATAATGGAACGAACTCTACAGGAGCAGACAACTCTTAATACGAGATTGTTAAGAACTCAGGGATACGACATAAGAAAGCTAACTGAACCCTTTGACTTTGGCACCTATAGTCAGAGCAACTAGGTAATACTTATGGGTACTTATACAATATACGACGGTACGGTAATAAATATGCCAGACGGCTTGTCCAAGGTAGAGGCGGATAACATAGCCACTCAAGCATTTCCGTACAAAGCTGCTCTGGCCGGTACATATTACGACAGAGAGGCGGAGTATAATACTAAGTCTGGCGTTAAGGATTTAGGGCTTCGGTGGGGAGCAGCTCTGGCCCGAGGTAATATTAACGAAATATCAGCAGAAATGGATCAGAGGGCAGGGGCCGGGAACTGGGGCCTTAGCGACTTTGACGCGCCCTACGTTACCGCGCAGGGCTTGAGAAACTTAGGGTTAGAGCCTGAAGATGAGAGAAAGGTTCTGCTAGACGGCTCGGATTTCACCAGATTCGACTTGGTAGACATAGGCCCAGAAGCTATTATAGGTGGTGTAGCTACCATTGCTGAGCTTTTCCCGTTCCCTGGTTCTGGAGCGCCAGCAGCTATAGCAACAGCGGGAGCGCTTCGCGGTCTAACCCGAGCTGGTCAGAAGCTTCTAACAGGGCCAAGATCAAGAGCAGTAACGCCAAGACCTCCCACAGCACTGGTTCCGTACCAAGCACAGGCAGCAACAGTGGCTAGTATGCCTACAGCAGCGGGTGGTTTTAGCCGACTGACTGCCAGAGCCTTTAGCCCAACTTTGCTCGCCCGTTCCATGAGAGCAGGGGTAGGTACAACGGCGGCTAGCCTAGGTTTAGAAGCTCACCAATCATTGAGAGGTACTCAGCGACAATCCCCCGGTCAAATTTTCCTACAAGCAGGTATAGAGGGGCTAATGGTGGGGGTTGGTAGTTTAGCGCTAGGACTGCCTCTAGCCTTGATTGGCCCACTGGCAGGCAGAGCTGCACAGGCTGGTCAGAAGTACGGTACAGGGATTAGCCTGTCCAGACTGCAACAGCGGCAACAAGCTATGGTAGCGGCAGAAGCTAATGTGAGAAACAACCTGACGGGTAAGATAAACCCCGAAACCGGCGCGGTGTTCACAGCAGCAGAGATAGACGATATAATGATACACGTTTCTCTGAAGGAGCTGTTCGGCCAAGAGGGTAGCTTCGGAGCTAAGCAGATGGCAGTCTTAGAAGGTATGGGAGTTAAGCAGAAGGGAGATGCCTACGTTAAAGATTCTATCAGGCTTATGGAAACGTATAAGAAGGCGGTCTTAGACCTTTCCGATCAAAACCTAACCATACCCGAATATGTACGGTTGCTAAAGCAGAGACTGACCCAGGCTGAACAAACTCAGATGAAGGATACCTTCTCTGTTCTTAAAAAATTCTTTGAAGACCCTAAATTTGGAAGCTCTGGAACAGCTGGTGCAAAAAGCATAGATGATATAATAAACCTAGTGGGTGTAAACCTGAGCGCTCAGTACAGGCACGGTCAAGGGTTTTTCAAAACACAGTACGACGGGCTATCCACACTTATACCAGAATTGCAAAAAGAACTTATAGACTCGTTCTCTCCTAGCGGTATAGCCACTACAAATAATTTAGCACATATGGTAAATAATATTGCTGATGAATTAGGAGTAGGCGCTGACCAAGCTTTAAACATTTTATCTAAATTAGCTCCAGAAAATAGAGCTATCATTTCTAAAATTACAAGTAGCCTAGATTTGTCCACTCAAGGTATTTTAGGTGCGGGGAGAAAACCAGTAACGCTTGCTAAGGGTATAAAGGTTACGGCAAACAGGGGGAAACCTAAAACTATACAGCCAACGCAAGCGGAAGTAGCCGCGTGGTGGGCCGGTGGTCGAGTAGGGCCTGAGCCTAAAGGTACTACAATTCCAGGTAAAGTACTGGACGAGACTGATTCTCCCGTGGTCAACGCTAGAGATTTGTACGAGCTAGACCAAGGCTTGCGTAAGGTGTTGGCTGAATCAATGGATAACAACAATATAAGGCAGGGGGCTTTAATTTCTAAGCAGCTCCAAAACCAACTGGATGATACCTTGCCAGGAAATTTCTCCAAAGAATGGTCAGATGTACGTAGTAAGTACAAAGATTGGATACGCCCATTCAATAGAACATTTGAGCATATGCAAAAGACAACGGCGCAGAGCGCCAGGGGATTTGTAGAGGATATAGTCAAGAAGCGGAGAAAGGGCGTGACCTTTGCTTCTCTGATGGACGATTTAGAAAAGGTAATGGGGAAACACGTAACAGGTAGAGCTGGGATTGTTAAGGATAAGAACGGGAACTATATCGCTCCGGCAATGTCAGCAGATCAGTTAATAGGAGATGTGGGTATTCAGTATATGCGTCACATCAAGCAGGAGTTTAACCTAACCCCAGACGACTTTACAAACTACGCTTCTCAAGGGCCTGACGGGCTGCGCCTTATGCGTCAGCAGGCGGGGAAGGCTCTCAGAGCTTTAAGAAGTATAGAGAAAGTAGCAACTGATAAAAAGTTCAAGAGCGCTCTTAATAAAATGTTTGGGAACGCTGGGTTTACGAAATACAAGAGCCTGTTAGAGCAAATAAGAGATGGTAAGCCGGGAGCAGCGCGAGCTTTCAACGCTCAACTAAGCTTTAAAGCTTCTCAACAATTTGTAGACGATGTTGGAAAACTTTGGCGGCAGATGGATAAGAAGAGCGGCGGTGGTTTTGTAGCTGAAAATCTGGTAGCTCAGGCCGAGAGGGCCAGAGTGCTGTTTGATATAGACCCTAAATCTAAAGAGATGTATCACACAGCCATGTTTAGCGAGCTGTATGAAAAGTTCCTCTCCGCTGACGGGCTAGGTATGGTAGAGGCCAATACTCTGCTCAGGGATTTAGGCGAGGCGGTATACAGGGCTAACCGAGATTACCCAGACTCTTTGAAAACAATACTGGGGCCAGACTTTTATAAACCTATGGTAGACCTAGCTACGCTGATTAAGGGCGCTCACAACATAGACCCAACAGCGGGTGCTATTTCCGCCGCTGGTCTCCCCATAGCTGGTATAAGGGGCGCTCTCAACCTATCCTTCAGGGGCGTTGTTAGGCCGTCTGCGCTGATGTTTGCAATGGCTAGATTTGCCCCAGGTGGAGTGGCGTGGAACGCTATCAGAGCAACTAGGGGTTACCCCGTGGGCGGCGCAGCCAGACTCCCTAATGTCACACCAGCGGCGCAGGCGGGGGTGAAGACGGCTCAGAAGTTTATGAAGGGGGCGCTATCCAACGCTCAGAGCAAAGTAAATATGATACACTCTGGCAGGGACGGGCTGTGGGCAGCTTCCGTAGCATCTTACATGAGCGAGATAAATGCAACTGCTCCTATGGAAAACGAGACGCAGGTGCTTCCAGTGGATCAGGAAGAGCAGGAGCAAGCTCTGGAGCAGGAGCAGAAACAGCAGACGAACAACGCTGTTCAGCAGGTGGGTACAAATCTAATGGCAACCTTGTCAGCGTTGAACAGCGCTCAGAACCCGCCACCGCCCTCGCAGGTTAATGTGCGAACAGCCTTGGCCCAGGGTAGGTCTATAGCTCAAGGTGGCGCTCCGTAGTATACTAATAGTAGGGATTATTCTAATGGGTCTTTTAGATACAGCTAAATCTGTAGCTAAGGAGATGGGGCTTCTGGGCGGAACTTCTAAAGAGGATTTGCTAACAGCGGAAACAACTTCCAGTATTCCTGACTACGTTACTAGCAAGCAAGCGAAAGGACCAGTTGTTGTAGAATCTACAATTAAACGCATGGAGAAGATGCTCGGCCCCAAGCTAATGACAGATGACGCTAAGAAATTGATGGATATTACTGCAAACATAGAAAGCTGGAAGGGGTTATACCCAGGAACATTTGATAAGCAAGTGTTGGGAGAGGGTCGCTCGGTAGGTCACGGTGGTCTTTGGCAAGTTACTAGCGGAAATATTATAGACACTTTGAAAACTGCATCCGATCAGCACAGTGATTCTAACTTGAACACCACGCTAGATAAGTTGAAAAAGAAAGGTGTGGATTTTAGAGCATTGGGTAAAAAATCCACTAGAAAAATAGAAGATTTTCTTGAGCAACCGCTCCACTCTGGGTTGGCAGCTAGGTTAGCTTATTTGGCAAATCAAAATCCTATACCTTCTTCCACCATTGGTAAAATAGGGTATTACCATGATGTTTTTGCGCCACAGACAAGAACAATTAAAAAGCCGGAAAATTACTTAAGAGGATTGGGTCTTATAGGCTCATATTAGCAGTCGGGTGGAGAAAAGAGAAAGTGAATTTCGTACAGGAATATTGGGAACAAATTGCCGTAGTAGGGTTTGCAATCTTGGCTCTGATCCGTATGAAGTTCGAGCTGGACAGTTTGAAGAAGGACGTAGCTGACCTGAACAACAGGTCTACGTTTATAGATGTGGTTAAGCTAAAGGCGGAGATGGAAGTGGTCAACCGAAACATCACAAGCCTGTGGAGTATGTATAACACTTGGAAGAGTAAGAATGGAAACGCAAAATAATCTCATGCCAGATACATACCCACCGAGGGACACCGCGATGGAAGCCGCTCTATCGGCCTTGAAAGAGATAGCGCGGCACGAGAAAGAGTGTGGTCGCAGATGGGGAGACGCTCACAGAGAACTTAAAATTATTAAAGAGAGGCTACGCGCACATTCTCTGAGGTGGGAACGGCTGGCGTGGATGGTGATAGGGACTATGACTGCTGGAGTTGTGGCGGTCCTGGCTCAATCTATTAACTGGTAACGAGAGAGAGTATAATATGGAAGTGGAGAGTGTAGGTATGTTTACGCAAATGATTACTTGGTTTGGCGATATCCCGGCTTGGATCACGGCACTGACAACCGTGGTCACAGCTGCAACGGCCATAACGGCCCTAACCCCCAGCAAGGTGGACGACAGGATCATAGGTAAAGTTATATGGTTCCTGAACATCGTAGCTGGCAACATTATCAAGAACAAGAACAAGGACGCAGACTAGGTGCATATCCTAGGTTTGATAAAGCTGCTGCTCCGGTTGGTCGGTCACTTGTCAGAGTGGGCCATGCGCCGACAACTGATAAAGGCTGGCGAATCGGCAGCAGTGAACAAAGGTTTGGTAGATGCGTATAACCAGATTGAACGCGCTCGCCGCGCTCGCGCTGATATTGATAGCAAGCGGCTGCGCGAAAAGTATAGCGCTTCCAAGCGTGGGGGCGCTTAAGTACGTGCCTTGCGTGTCTCTGCCCGGAGCGTTCTACTACGACGACGAGGTGGACGACCACTTCCCAGTGCGTATGAGCGAAGAGACATTGCGCTGGGCCGATGAGTACAACGCTGTGTACGAGGAGTTGTGCGAATGATGAATTACGGCCTGTTGGCCAATCAGGGCAGGAGAGAAGACAACGCACTGATGGGCGGTCAGGTAGCTCATATCAGTCAGCAGGATGCTCAGATACTACGAGCTTTAGGCGGTGCTGGTACGACTAATCCTGCGACCGGGCTACCGGAATATTTCAACGCTGGTTTAGCCGGGCAAGGCTTCGGACCGGGAGGTGCTAGTGGTCACAGTGCAGCTGGAGTGGGGGGAACAGCAGCCAGCTTTGGATCATTTGGTCAAGGAACCGGCGGAACAGCAAGCGGGGTTACCGGCGTAGGGCCGGGAAGCTCTGGCGTAGGGTCAGGTCTTGCGGGAGCTAGTCTAGGACTAGGAGATGGTGGTGCGACTAGCGCTCAGTCTGCGGCCAAACTTGCACAAACAAAAGCTATAGCCGAGGCCAAGTTGAAGGCGAAGTCGCTTACTAACTGGGGTGACGCGGTACTTTCTGGAGATATGGCAACCATTACACAGTTGGGTAAGGATGCTTATGTAAAAAATGCTTTTGATAATGCAATGGATGCTTTGGCGTTAAATTATGCAAAGTATGCTCCTCTTGTGAATCTAGGTGAAGCTATATTCGGCCCAGGACCGGAAGGCCCAATAACATTTTTAGGTGAAGCTATATACGGCGAAGGCGACGGTCAGACCCAGACAATAGCCCAGACAGTAGCGCCGCCAGCTATATCGCCTACCTACGCGCCGACTACTGGCTCAATACCATCACCCTTACCACTGCCACCAGTGCCAATAGCGCCCCCTGCACCAGTTACTGCTCCAGTAGTGCAAACAGCTACAGCTGCTCCCTACGCTGGCGGTCTGTCGTATACGCCGCTACCGGCCCCTACAACGGGACTAATACCAACGATACCTACATATAGTTTAGTCTGAGTGGATATCCATAAGCTTCAACCGCTCCGCCTCTGGAACAACTCTGTTCAGGGTTATGGAGAGCATCCCGTCCTTCAGCGAAACCCGCTCTACCTCGATATATTCACCTAGGGCAAACATCTTGGTAAACTTCCGCTTGGCGATCCCGTTATGGATAACACCAACCTGCTTATCAGGTGATTCTACAAGACCTGTAACGCTCAGGCTACGGTCCTTCCACTCTACGGACAGATCGTCCTTGGAGTAGCCCGCAACAGCCATAGAAATAAGGTATTTGTCCCGATCAACTTCGACCAAGTTATGGGGCGGGTAGTTGGAGTTCGCGCTTGAACTATCCAAGACAGCGCTCATGCTACCTAAGATGGTGTCAAAGCCTACGGCATATTTGAAGAAATTGTCCAGGTCTTGATTTCTGAACATAGTTCTGGATAGTAACGTCGTCATAACTTTTCTCCCTTAAGGCAAGATATTTGGAAAGCCCTAGCTTGGCACTTTCCGTAAGTAAGCCTATTATACCACAATTTACCTGTGAAGTAAAGCTCTTTGTAATTCTTCCACGATCACCATAGGCATAAGATTGCGAAACTCTTCGCCGTGCCGCTCAGAGGCTACCAGCTTGCAGAACGAGCGTATGATAGCGCTGGAAGTGCTGAAGGGGAACAGGGCAGGCACCAGCCCGTGGATGACGCCTAAGACGCAGTAGAACATCAGAGCGAGAGAGTTCCCCACGCTGAACAAGGCGTGCTTAAAGTACCCTTGAGGGTTTCTGGTAGAGTGGGGGTGGTCTAAGAACAGGGCGTTAAACATCATACTCCAAAACTTTCTCCACATCCGCACTGAGATGTAGCGTTAGGGTTTACAATCTTCAGGTAAGAGCCAGCTACGTTGCTGGTAAAGTCGATCACTGTATTCAGAACGAACATAACTGCCTCGGGCTGTATACATAACTGACCCTGCTTGAGCGGTAGCTTGTCTTCAGGGTTGAAACGGTCGGGTATCTCGTCCAGCACAGACCACTCGTAGGTGAAGCCAGCACAACCACCGCCCCTCACGCCCAGCATAACTCCCTTGGCACTGTGTTCCTGCACGATGCCAGACAGGTGATCGTTAGCCGTGTCGGTAATGGTAACTAAAGACATTTAGTCTGCTCCCGCTCCACTGCTCTGTTCCAGTACTTGTAAATTATATCCAAAGCGTCTTTGTCTGTGCAAGAAGGGGGTAGCGGGACACCCTTCATAATCATCCATATTTTATTAGCAATGGCTCTGTCTGTCATCTACTGCGAGCGTCGAGAGTCTCTCTCTCCTACCAGTTCTCTGATTCTTATAAAAGCTTTCTGTAGCTGCGCTTGCAACTCTTTAACATTCTGTCGAAGCACCTTGTTCTCATACTCCGCACGCACCGCCGCGCTGGGTAATGTTGCAGATGTCATGTACCTCTACCCCCTCTTCAAACTCTTCACCTAGTTTGTCCACAGCTTCCGCGTAGGGAACAGTGGTCAGAGGCTGCCCGCCCCTACAGCCATTAGGATATACGGTAAAGCCTCGCAAGCGGTGAGCGTAAGAGGCGAGAGTATCAGCAAACTTGTCCACAGTGTCCTCATTGTTCAGCTTAGACCCCCACGCTGGTAGGTTGATGGTAGACGAGATAGCCATGTCCACGTAGTCCTGCACATCGGCTTGGAAGGCTATACGTCGCTCGTAGTTCTCGGCCAAGTCTATGGCCGATTCAATCTTGTCAGGGTTGGTCCCGTACAAGTCTATGATTTCCTGCGCTGCGCTGTCTACCACATACTGATAGTGCCACCGACTCTGCCCCTTAAGATACCGGCGACGATAGGATACAGCAAAAATAGGTTCAACCCCAGTACTAGTACCAGCAAGGATACCGATTGAGCCGGTGGGGGCAATCGCTCTAACAGCCACAGGCCGAGAAATACAAAGTTCAGTAGAAAAATCACGGCTAGTACTATCGCTAACGCCTCTATAAGTAGAGAGCCATTGGTGAAGCTCAGGTGTAACCTCATACTTGTAACCTCGCTTGATTAGCCACTCGTGTACCCCCATCAAGCCTAAGCCTAGCCTGCGGTTCCTTTCCCTGACGGTATCTATTTTTTGGTAAGGCAGCTTAGCCTTCAGGGTGCCACAGAGGAGAAACTTGGTAGCCAGCTCGCACACGTTGCTAAACTCTGACAGGGTTTCTATCCTGCCCAGGTTGAGAGAACCTAGGTTGCACACATCAGAATCGTCGGCACTGGTGACCTCGGTACACGCGTTGCGAAGCGTTTCATCTTCCTTATCAAAGAAGTTAAAGCTAAATCCTGGCTCTGCTGTGGAGAGAGCTTGCTTAACATTCTTGCGAAAAGTATCCCCGACATCCTTAGTCTCCCAGTAAGAATAAATCCAGTCGGTATCGTAGTTCAGGCTAATGTTGGTCATGTCCAAGGGGGCGGGGAAGTTAAAGTCCTGATCCTTAACTTGAGCTAGGGTAAGACCTGTGTTGCCCACCGGCATCTCGTGCCAGTTCTTGGAGTTTAGGAAAATATCAGCGTCGCGGTGCTGCCAGTTAAGGCTGGCGTAGATAGCGCTGCGGCGGCTACCGCCCTGCATCACCCTGCGCCCTATCTCGTTAATCATCTGCATCTTAGGTATGGGGCCGCTAGCTATGCCGCCCGTCTTCTTCAGGCCCGAGCCGGAAGGTCTATAGACAGAGTAGTCTACCCCTATGCCTCCGCCCGTCATCAGGCAACTCTCCGTCTTCCAAGAGAGGTTAGCCCAATCTTCTCTGGAATCTTCCTCGGCCTTGAGCAAGTAGCAGTTGTTGAAAAACTTATTAGGTCTGCCAGCGTAGTAGAGGTACCTGCCGCCCGGAATGAACTTAAGCTCGGTAATGATCTGGGTCAGCTCGTCCAGCTCGTCCTTGCTAAAGTACTCTCCGCACACATCCTTGACCAAGGTGCGGGACAAGTCTGCCCAAGTGTGGCAATCCTCGTGCGCGTACTTTTGCTTGAAGATATCTTCGGAAAACTTGGAGCGGAACATAGGGTTTTCGTTAGAGCTATATCTCATCACAATCTACGGGCCTCACTTCAAACTTGGTTAAGTTTTCCTGCACCTGCTCGCGGAACTGGAGAAGAATTTCCAGAGAGGATATGTCCAGAATCTCCAGTATCTGCTCGGGCGAGTACGCCTCAGCTATATCACTAAGCTGCTCATCAGAAAGCATTTTTTGGCTTTGCCCGAGGTTTGTCCTTTTCTCTACCCAGGAAAAACACCGGCCTTCCGCTTTTAAATTCGAGGTTGACATCCTCTTCCTTCCAGCACTCCATCTTGTGAGCGCAGTACGAGCAGTTAAGAGCAAGCTTGGGGCGCTTGGTAGACCTGTCCACGGTTGGTTCAAAGGGGCGGTCTGGGGCATCCTCTAGCTCAAGAGCTTCGCGCACAACCCCTATTCTCTCACTGGTATCCTCAAGCTCGGTATGGGTGTATGTGGCAAGCTCTCCATTGCTCTTGTCAAAAGCTAGGAACGTACCCCTAGTATCTCCCAGAGCGTTGGCATAGCCGCTCATCTGCGAGATATAACCGAACGGGTCATCTTCAGGCAGCGTGCCGTTCTTAAACTTCTTCATGCCGTAGCTGGAGCTGGACTTTACATCGACCAGTACACCGTCGATCCGGGCATCTATGTGTCCTCTGATGCCGTCGATTTCTATTTCCTTCTGCTGATCTTCAACGCTATGACCAGCCTCTTTCGCCAAGTAGAGGACCACGGCCTCGACAACATCCCCGATCATAAACTTGAGCTTGGTCTGGGGAGACAGCTCTTCGGGCTGGTGCGTACCTTTGATGTCGTACCAGAGCGCTCTGATGCACGGTTTCCCTAGGTTGGACATGCGGAGCATAGGTTTGCGACCGCTAGTGCTGGACCAGAGCTGTCGCCTGACCCCTTCCATAATAGCGCTGCCCATGCCAAACAAATAGTCCTTGTTCGGAGAGGTGGTGCCGTTCTTCAACAGCCCGTAAATGTCCTCTACCAGAGTGTTAATTTGTTTCATGCTTGTACTCCACGGCAGTTATACCTTTCCACTGATCTCTCTCACCTGACCTTAGCTCGTAAATCCTCTGGCGGTGTATGTCCTGCTCGTCACACCACTCTGCTAGGGTTATACCGTCCACCCACTCTTGGGAACCGCCGTGGTAAGATACTAAGAACGAACCACGGTACTTGGAATTTTTAATTCCGACCTGAGCAAGAGAAAGTTTATTACGCAGCTCCTCAGAGAGATAGCTCTTGACAGGGCGGTAAAACCTCATACCGCCTATGTTCGCGTTGTAATACTCGTCGCTCTCCAAGACACCTAGTTCGGCCTGTAGCTTCATCTCGTTGTAGTACAAGTTCCGCTTGTTGTCGCAGAGCATAAGTATTTCAAATTTAAACTTCCTCTTACCTAACTTCTTAATGTCCGGTATTAAGTGCTTGGAACTGCTCAGATAATATTCCCAGGAGCTTGCCCTATAGCGCTTACCCTTCTTGAACTTCCACAGGTGCTTACAACCGATATAAGCCTTTGCAGTAACAAGGTTGGTAATCCTATAGACAAAACCGAGGTGGGCATCAGGATCGAACTTCCCAACTTCGGAAATATCCCAATGCCCATACTGAGGGCGCGGCATCAGAAGGCGTCGGGTTTACGATTCTCGTCGTCTTCAGGGACGTACTCTATCACCTCTGTCAGCTTGACAGCTGTGAAGAAAGTGCTAACGCCCTGACCGTACTGGTTGTCGTAGGGCCGCTGAGTGATCTTAACAACGCCCTTAGACCCGTTACAGATCATGGTCGGGCCTTCGTACGGCTCGTCGTCCTCGTTCCACAGGTCAGGTTTGTGGTTGCTCCTGAGCTGCACATAGGGCAACCCGTCGTACTTCTCAGGGTCGTGCTTGAGCTTTAGCCCCAGCTTCTTCGCTTGCTTGATCTGGTCGCCTGCCAAGACCACAGCAACGCTGAAGTGATCGTAGCGATCCCGCTTGTCAAAGATGTAGGGCCATTGGAGACTACCCTCTAGGTAGTTAACAGTTGTTCTTGCTTGCATCAGTGTATCTCGCTCCAGTTGTTTCCAGAAATAACGTCACAATCTAGTGGGCAACGTAAATTAAAGTAGTTATTCACCGACTGTATACCTAGTTTAACACACTCAGCTACTAAGTCAACCTCTTTTTCAGGGGCTTCTATAACCACCTCGTCGTGGATCATAGCTACGATACCGGCCTTTCCCCTCAATCCGAGAGTTTCTTCCATCCCCATAAAATGCTCAATTCTGGTAAACCAGTGCTTCATAAGAATGGCGGAAGAGCCTTGAATAAGAGTGTTAAGGCTGGCGTGGTTGTGCCTAACTCGGATAGGGCGTTGGTCTATGCCTAGTAAAACTCCTTTCGCCGTACCCTTCTGGATGACGCCCTTGCTTAATCTGGCAAAGGACGGTAAATTAGACAAGAATTTTCTCCTCAAGTCTTTACCATCGGTAGGAGAACCGCCGACTATACTGCCCAGCTTACCATCTCCAGCGCCGTAAATCAGAGCAAAGATGAAGGTTTTGGCCATATCTCGGGTGGGCAGGCCCGCACGTTTCTGGTTTGCGGAGTGTATATCCCCCTCAAGTATTTCGGTGTTAAAGAGGGTGTCGTTCATATAGTGGGCCAAGACTCTCAGTTCCAAGCTTTTAGCGTCTGCTCCTACCAGAACATTACCACTGTCAGCTACCCACAGTTTACGACACTCCTCGCCGTAGGGAGTACGCATAGAGGGTACTTGCTGCAAATTAGGGCCGGAGCAGCTCATGCGGTGCGTTATGGCCCCAAGCGTGTGGTAAGAGCAGTGTACCCTATCCCCGTCCGATTTCTTAATCCACGAATCGAGCAGGCCAGTGCGCTTCTGGAGCATGAAGTACTCTGCCAGAATCTTAGCCTCTGGGATGTCTGTGCCTCTAAGCGCTTGCTCGTCCACGCGAGGCTGGCCGGTGGGCGTAAGCTCTTTAGCTACCCAACCCTTCTCCTTAAGGCGCTCTGCGATTTGCTTCCGACTACCGGGATTGAACGGGACTATCTTTTGCTTAGTCTTCAGCTGTATTATAGAGGCTGGGAAGATGTCCTGCATCTCCAGCACGATTTCCCTCTGACGCTTTAGCAGCTTGGAGAACAGTTTGTAGGCACCCACAAGGTCAAAGGCGAAGCCATATTTCTCCACGTTGTAGGCCAAGCGCTGCATCCGATACTCAGATAGAATAGGCTGTTCCCCAATCTTGGCAATTTGAGGAGCTAGGTGGTCGTACAGTCGGGCGGTGACGGCAGCGTCGTTACGACAGTACTTTATCATCTCGTCGTTCAAGCTGTTCCACCCGCCTTTATAATCTGACTTTTCATACTCCAGCCGCTCGCCCCAGGATTTCAGCGAGTGGCCGCCCTTACGGTCAGGCTGGGCCATTCTGGACAAGACCAGCGTGTCCTGCTGTTTCCACTCGGGAACCTCAACGTCCCAGAGTTGTTTCAAGATGGGGAAGTCGAAGCCGCAACCGTTGTGGGCTATCACATTGTCAAAAGAGTGGAGAAACTCTTCCGCTCCCGCTGGTCTGATAAACTGGTGAGTGGTGCCTAGAGAAGCAAGTCCCTCGTCCATCTCCTTAACGCAGAGAACGTGTATCTTCGACGGGTTGAGGCCGTCTGTCTCTATGTCTATGGAGCAGTTTCGCATCATTCAGGCACAGTTATGGTTATCTGCTTGCTCATGTTTTCTATCTCGTGGTCGAGCTGCCTAATTTGGTAGCCTACAAAGTTCTCATCTCCCTTTATAACCCCAGCCATTATGCCGTTGTACTCTTCTCTCAGCTTGAAGCGTTTCTCCTTCAATTCCTCAATAGTTGGGATGTTGGGAATAGTGATGGTGTCTGCGGTGTTTGACATTTACCCCTGTCCTCTCTTACGTTTGCGGTTAGCGTGACACGATTTAGGGCCGAGTTTCTTACGGTGGTTGAGCGGTCTTAGCCTAGCCCTACGCCTTATTCTACGCTCTTTTGAGAATTGTTTCAAGCCCATTTTAAAAACTCTCCTGGACGCGCTCTAAGCGCCCTGTGTCCTTGTCGTAGTATAGAGTACCGGCCAACCCCACATCGCCCGTGTAGCGGCACTTGAGGACGCGCAGAGTGACGGTATTTGCCTCTACTGGGTCGTCGGCCTGCGTGTTGCGTTCCATAGCGATTACGGTGTCGCTGATTTGGCTGGAGCCGTGAGAACCGCGCAGGTGTGACAAATTTACCTCTACCCCGCTCTCGTGCGAACGGTCAGAGCCTAGCCGCCTAAGGTGAGTTACCAGGTGGATGCTACATCCGGTTTCCTCGGTGAGTTGGCGCAGCAGGGTCATGGTACGGTCTATGGCCTTGCGCTCGTCGGAAATGTCCATACCGCTGACCAAGATCGAGAGGTGGTCTATAAATATGATGTTGCACTCCAGCCCCACCACCATATAGCGTACTCGGTTGAGCAGGTCGGTCATCTCCATACTGCCAAAGTGGTCGTAGAGATACACGCGCCCGCTCCCCAGAGTGGCGTCGTAAAACTTCTTGATTTCCTCAGGCTCGTAGTTGGCAAACACTTCGTTAAGGTGCAGCCGGTCGTTAGCCTCTACAGCTAGGATACCGCGCTTGGTCCGGTTTATGCCCTCTTCCAAGGCTATAATGCCCAAGTTGTAATCAGTATTCTTAAGGTAGTGGTGCTGTAGCTCGCGCAGCAGGCTACTCTTGCCAACGCCCGTACCGGCGGCCCAAGTTATAATTTCCCTAGACCTAATTCCCAGCGTGCGCTCCTGTAGCTCGCTCCAAGGGAAAGGGATGCTGGTAATGTTCTGCTCGTCCCACAGCCCCTCAAAGTCGTCTGCGGCGTTGGTAATACCAGCAGGGGTATAGCAGCGAGCCTCGCGCAAGTGGGTGGAAAACTCGGTATCCTTACCGGCAGTGCTGTAGTCGCAAGCGTCCTTAAGCTCCAAGGTTACGACAAAAGCCTTACCCGGAGTGAGCAGTTTGGCGCAGCGGGGCGCGGCCTTCTTCCCGTACTCGTCGCTGTCAAAGACTATGTACACCTTGTCGAACTGCTCCAGCAGCTCCAGGTTGTCTCTAAAGTCTCGCTCTGCGCTAGCCACTCCGCTCTTGATGCTCAGGGCCGGGGTGAGCTTGCTCCCCTTGCGGGTAAGCTTGGTCGCGCTAGGGTCGATGCGGTTGTACATCTGGAAGGCGGCCAGCGCATCGGCCTCGCCCTCGGTCACGATGACGGCGCTGTCGCGCTGAGCAGCATCCTTGGTCAGCGTGTGCGCTCCGAACAGGCCAGCTGCCTTGAAGTTGCCGGTGGTGTAGAACGACTTCTGGCTAGACCTGTGCTTGGAGGCGATCTTACCGCCGCCAGTGTCGTAGTAGGGGAACTCTACGGAGTCGTCGCGAACGGCCTGTACGTCGTAGCGCTGCATCACAGCGGCGGAGATGTTGCGCTGCTTCCAGAGGAGAGGGGTAGCGCCGTTCTGTAGTGGTTCTGCGATACTCATATCCATGTCTAGGCCGTTCCCCTCTCCGTTCCCGTTTTCAAACTTGTGCGACAAGCAGCTGTAGCAGTGCGAGTGGTCGTCGTAGATGGTCAGAGCGTCGGACGAGCCACAGTCTTGGCAAGGTTGGTACCTAAGCTCCATTAAATAAATCCTTCTCCACCTCTAAAATCTCATCCCTTCGCTTGAGCGCCTCGTTAATGTTGCGAGTGTTAAGGCTACGTCGAAAGTAGCGGGTAGTTCCGGGCAGACGCCGACTGATCCAGTAGATGCCACTCCTGAGTAGCAGGTGTTTCTTATCCGTAGGAACTGTAGACGCAAGCTCCGCCCCCAGGCTGGCGTATCCGGCAATGTCGATAAAGCTGTCGTCGCTCTTCTTATGAGCCAAGCGGCTAGCCTTCAGCAGAATCATCATGGCGCAGGCGTCCGCGCTGCTAAGGCTAACGCCTAAGTAAGCGCCCCAGAGCTTTGCGATACGCCCTAAGTTTATCTCGGGCGGCCCGTGCTCTTCCTGACGATCTCCCATTACCATCTCTTCCGCCACTCTTAGAATTTCTCGTCGGTCCATCGTTCACCTTTACTAGTCCAAATCGGTCAACTCTTAAATTGTACAGCGCCAGCTCTGTATCGTCAAGATTTTTCGCTGGTGTCTCTCTTGCTGGGGGTAGGGGCTGGTGCTTCACCAGAGGTGGTATCCTTTCGCTGAAGGTTGTTTTCCAGGTTTGAAGCCGTTCCTACTGCCCAACCTATTGCCACACAGAAAGATTCAAGTAATATCACAAGTCACCTCGCTCTCGTCATCGCTCAGGAACGAAGGCTGGGGCGAGGCAGCGTCGCGCACTATGTTCTGACACTCCGAGCAGATGTCGGCTCGGTGGGTTAGTGGCAGCAGGTGGTCGCAGATGGTGCATCTCATTTGAGGTTCTCCGACGCGTTGCTCAGTTGCGAGCGCAAGTGCTGGAGCGTTCGGATATCGCTCATGGAGATGTCCTGCATCTCTAGGGTGTTGGTAACCACCTCGTCGATCCAGCGTTCCCAGTTATGGAGCGCTTTGACAAGCGGCGTGCGGTGCAGCACAGTCTCGTTCTTGTGCGTCTTGTTGTTGTACTGCCAACCGACTTTGGTGACCACTTCAAGCTTAGCGCTTGTAACCTTCTTCTCTCTAGGCATGGGCTAATAATCCTTCTCATTCTGGGGGTTGTTCGCCCCATAGACAGCTCGGGCAAAGCCTCGGGGAGTAGCGCTACGGATATTCTTGGTTCGCTCCGACTTACCGCCGGTATTGGCATGGACAGGAGAATAGTTATGACCCTTCTTTGGGTCGATGCGGTTCAATACTACATTCTCGTAGTCTACCGGCTTCGGCTCTGGCATACGGAAACCATTCCCCGTCCAGAGGCATGTACGCTTGCGGTACGCGTCTCGCGGCGGGATAATATCTGGATATACAGGGTGCGTGTCGCCTTCGGGCAAGTAGCCGCCGAATTGGTAAGGGTCAAAGCGAAAATCGGGGGAGCGCCACAACCTTGGCACAGCGCCCACTGGGTTTTCGATGTAGTACGGGCAGTCGAGCGACCGCGCCAAGAGCGAACAAGCTACTAGGTGGGAAACCGCGTCTTTCTGGAAGTCGGGATTTGCCGCTGCCTTCTTAGTCCACCAACGCGCACCGGCCCCGCTCAAATCTGTGCAGGGCGGAAAGGCTGACAGGAAAGCGACCCTGCCTACTCCGTGCCGCGCCAGAATTAGCAGCAGCGTTTCTTCTTTGTAGAGATCAGCGTGACACTTGTAGATAACGCCGTCGCCGTCGAAGTGTTCCACCTCGCCGCTGTGCCATATGTTCTCGTGTTGGATGTCGTAGGCGTAGCACTTGTGGCCAGCCTCGGCCCAAGGGCGTAAAGCTTCGCCCGTGTAATCGTATAGAGATATGACTGTGCTGGGTTTAGTCATTATCCGCCTCGGTCAGTTGTTTCAGGTGTTTCAGCTTGCGGCTGTAGATGCGAGCAGAGCTGATTCGCTGCTGCTGGAACTGGTCGTTCTCCAGCGCTCTGGCTTGGCGCGACCGCTTCAGCTGCCGGAGCAGCCGGTCCACGCGCTTCTGTCTGTACATGTCAGCGTTCATAGCAGCGCTCCCGCTCCTAGGCATAGGCCGAGAACGGCCCCCGCGCAAAAGAAGGTAAAAATGAAAAAGAGAACATTAGAAGTGTCCATAGTTGTCCCACTATTGTAACAATATAGATAACAATAGAGGTTAAAACTCTATTGTACTCTTAATTGTTCTCCTTGTACCAATATTGATTATAACAAATTGGCTGGGGGTTGTCAATCAATTAGTGAATCTTTTTCGGGTAGATTTGCGCTAGGTCCGTCTCGGAAACTTCGCTGGGCGTGTTGTGAGTCAGGTAGGCGCGGAAGGTTTCGATAGCCTCCAGCATAAAATGCTCGGGCGGCAGGTCGTTCAGTAGCGCCAGTTCGGCGAAGAATACAAAGGTTTCATCGCTCAGTTCCAGTTTTATTTCTTGCATAGTGTCACCGAGTTATGGCTAGCAGGCAGCCCATGCCTATTACGTAAGCGCCCAGAATTGTCAACCAGCCTTCCAAAGTTAGTCCAAAGGGATTTACCACCGCGTAGGTTGTGCCGAGCATAGCATATAAAATGCTGAGCATTAGCACCGTTGCTATAAGATTTTTCATAGCTCGCATTATACACCATTGGATATCTCTGTGCTATATAATTTTTACCTGGCGGGGTTGCAAAAATGACATACCTTATTTGCTCTTGCTGTGCTATACTTAGGCAACTTTGGGAATAGGAGCGTAGCTCGGTGGAACATTTACAGGCGAAAGACTTCAAGTTCAAGGCGATGTTCTCTGTCGATAGCGCCAAGGCTATTAAGGCGAACAAGCTAGGTTACTTGAACGCCATTAATTATATGGCACCTTATGATAGTGGTAGCGTAGGCGCTAAAAAGCGCTTTAGCTTGTGTTCGCACGCCAGCGCTGGTTGCATTGCGCTTTGCCTTGGTAAATATAGCGGACAGGCTGCAATAGTGGCAGACTTGGAACAAGGCACCAATGCGACGCGGGATAGTCGAGTGCGCAAGGCGCAGTATTTCATGTTTGAGCGTCAACTGTATATGCGCGAATTTGTGGCGCACGTAATCCGGTTACAGCGGAAAGCGCTTGAGCTTGATATGACGTTAGTTGTTCGGCCGAATGGATCGACAGATATCGCCTACGAAAATATCAAGATTCGCGCCTACCATAACAAAACATTGCCGCAACTATTCCCCAGCTTACAGCTCGTCGATTATACGAAGAATTTGCGCCGCTTGTTAGATAGCAATCGACCGAGTAACTATCACTTGACATTTTCACTTTCCGAGAACAATCGCGAAGAAGCTATTGTTGCGTTGAAAAATGGTTACAACGTCGCTGTTGTGTTCGGAGGTGCTTTACCGGAGACGTTTTTAGGCCACAAAGTTATCAATGGCGACGCGCACGATTTGCGCCACCTAGACGATAGTCCGCGAATTGTCGGACTGACTCCTAAAGGTAATAAGGCGAAGCTAGACGCTAGCGGTTTTGTCGTTCGCGACTATTGACTATAGTGTTGCGCTATGATATCCTTGTTTTTCAATCAATTTAGCTAGAGGCAATCACAATGTCACAACGCGATAAAATCTTGAAGCATTTAAAAGCTGGACGCACTCTTACCAATTCCGAGGCGTTTGTTTTGTTCTCAAGCGAACAGCCTGCAACTCGTATTTTAGAGTTGAAAAAGGCAGGTCATGCTATAGTGAGCACGCGCACTCGCCTACATTCCGGCAAGCACGCTGTTGTCTATTCGCTTGCTACTTCATAGGTGCGGTATGCTTATTTTCGATTATCCGAGTAAAAAAATTCTCAAGGCGAGTAAGGGCGAAGCGTTGAAGTATCGTGAAACCAGCGTATTCGGTCCCGAGTATAAACCGGACGCTAAATTAGTCGGCTGTAACCGGCCTCACATTACTGGACACAAACGCGAGTTTTTCGCGAGTGTTGTTTTACGTGATGGTGTTATCCACAGCGTTAAATAATCAAAACAAATCACGCTAACTTGGCGCGGCTTCGGCCGCGTTCTTTTTCAATAGCGTTATGTTTCCAGGAATATAGCGCTTTTAGCTTGCACGGTTTTTCACGGCATGCAATATTAGCGAATCACTCTTATAAGGAATATACAACTATGAACATCCAAAAAGTAGAAAACGCAACGGCCGCCTACTGGGCGCGCCAAGCCGAACAAGGTAAACCGCGTATTATGAGCGAATGTCTCGACATGATTGAGGCCATGTATGGTGTCGGCGCTGTACCAGTTGCACGTAACTACATCGTTAAAAACATTTGTAACATCGCCGAAGATAGGCCGATTGTTCGGCTTACCGGCGATAGTAACACGCCAAGCATAGCGCGAGGCGATAGCGTCGAAGATTGTTACGTTGACGCGACCGAATTACAGCGCCAATTTGCGCCTGCCATTAATGATCGATCGAACAAGGACTAGAGCTATGAACAAGTATATAGTATCCGGTCCTAATGGCGATTTTGTTATCAGCGCGGAAAGTGTGCAAACGGCTTATACAGACGCTGTTGCCAATAATGAAATTTACGGCCGCACGGACTTAACTGAAATGGTTGATATTATCTCCGAACTTGATAATTCAGGCGTTATTCACGTTTACAATAAACCAACCAAGCGGCGTCTCACTAAGTTATCCTAATACTTGCCGCGCCTATTGCTACCACCTGAGCGCCTAGCGGCGCTCTTCTTTTACCTATCGTTATATTCCTGGAAACATAACGCTAGCGCTCCGCTATATCCTAAGCGGTACAGCGCCATATGATATTGTATTCCCTCTCCCACGCACCTTTCCAAAACATTTGCACCACACTTGTAGCCAATATTAGAGGGCACACGGCACCATTGGCTCAAGGTTGGTACCAAGTACCAGCCGATCGCTAGCGGCGCTGTAGCCTACCTCTAAGCGCCAGCAAATGCCTGGCAAATATGTCACACCTTGTGACAAAAAAGTCACGACCCCCCCGGGGTACCCTACATATATATAGTCCTACTCGTCCATTTTTGGGAAAAGGTAGAAAATGCTTGACAAGGTACCTAAAATAGAGTACAATGCTAGTACACTATGGGTAACACTTACTATGGAACACATAGAACTAGGTGGTAAAAAGTACCCCCGGGTGAAAATCCACTGGATGGACATAGTAGGAGACTGCACCACCGTAGGTAAGGAAGACGTTGAGGAACTTACCTGCGCCCTTATCATCACCGAGGGCTACCTGTACGACACCTTTGAACAGAGCGGTACCAAGTATATCCGCACCTTTGCCAGCTACGAACCGGGCCAGAAGCCCACCTTTGGAGACCGCAACGTATTCCCCCTCTCGGTACTGACCAAGGAGAGCAGGG
>VTLG01010495.1_pt1 | contig 29894 bp, 45 predicted proteins | sample 4694571 | NCBI WGS metagenome assembly VTLG01 (sample SAMN12604809, study PRJNA352737) | marine metagenome | biome: ENVO:00000447; feature: ENVO:00000209|ENVO:00000569|ENVO:01000036; material: ENVO:00002151; isolation source: viral sequences binned using virsorter ...
CCTGTTATAGCAAAAACTTGACTATCTAAATCTACGCTTCCTGTTCCACTATCTCCACTAAAATCTAAATCTTCTAAAGTTATTCTAGCAGCTACATAATCTACAATCGCAGCACTTGTTGGAATAGTTGTATCATTGTCATTTGAAGCAATACCATCTGCTTCATCTACAAATTTAGTAATTGTAATATTTTCTCCTGTATCCTTTAGTGAACCCCACTCAATCGTTCCTGTGGCTTTAAAATCTCCACCTGTGTTTATAGATAAACCAGTTGCATTTCCTGATCCGTCTGTAAGCTCTTTTAAAGTACCATTAATAACTGCATTATCAATGGTTTTAATAATTGAGACGTATGTGTTTGAAATCTTTGTGTTAAATAGACTTGCCATCTTTTATTTTTTTATTTTTTTTGACTTTTAAAAAAGTCTTTAATTTTTCTACATTATTTTTTTTAGGTTTATACCTCATAATACCCAGCCATTAAAGGTTGCATCTTGCGATGGACTTATCTGGTCGTTTGTATTACTGGTATATTCTGGAAAATCACTTTGATTAAAAGCCATATAATCAATGAATCTTCTAGCATACCATTCAGCATTAGTTCTAGCTTTTTCAACTAAAAAATCTATTTCATTTTTAGAAACGCTTTCAGACGTTTCAGAACTATGCTTATAAATCCCACCATTTCTTATTTGATAAGCTGCAAAAGGAATATAATCTACCTGAGCAAACCATATAAGCATTGGTGCAATATAATCGTTTAATAATGTCTTATATTTAGCGTTGCCACTATCGTCAATAGTACCATCACTAATTAAAGTGCTTATCTTGTCATATAACGCTGTAGATAGATAATTTTGGATATGTATTTCCTGAGCTATTTTTATAAACTGGATAAACTTATCCGTATCTACATTACCATCAATAATGGAGTTTCTAACTAAATCGGTTCTATTTATAAATAAAGCTGTTGCACTCATAATTTCTTATTTTGGATATGCTCCCCTATTTGGCATATTTTCAGGAGCTATCTCACTTTCTTTTGTACCTCTAGGATTTTTGATATAACTAGCAGGTATTGTTTTTGTTTTTTTATATTCATTTAAGTTTTCAGATTCTTCAGAATTTTTCTTTAATCTATATAAAACTCTTACCCATTTATGTCTGCAATAAATACCACCTTTAAACTTAAATATATCATACGGTTTTCCTTTATGTCTAAATTCTACGTTTACCTTTTCTCTCCAAGAAGCCTTGTCTATGTCCTCTATTCTCCACACTAAACCTTGACTTGATAAGCTCATCATTTTTTCGCAAAAATCTCTAGATTTATTACCAGACTTCATTCTTTTTCTTGATCCTATTGCATATTTATAACGTATTTTATATAGTCCGTTTTTTGAATCTAAATAACTAAAAGCACTTCCGTCTCTAACACTACCTACATTATCTTCACTTGCACTTTCTAATCCCACAAATTCTTTTAATTTAGATAACGTACTTTTCTTTTCTTTAATAAGATAATTTGCCCAGTCCTCATTACTTATTTCGCTATCTTCATCTAATTCATCTACAAACTCATATTCTTCATCTATTTTATGAGCTGTTTTTTCTAAACTACCTAATATATCTTTAGCTTCTTCGTCTGATAGCTTAGGTCTGTCATCTGATAAGTCTTGTTTAACTCCTGTTTCTTCTTCTATTGTTTCATCGTCTTGTAAATCAGGATCAACTTCAGTAAACTCTAAAGGCTGTAAAGTAATAAAATAAAGATTTAAAGCGATATTATTGTACGCTAGTATAGTATCAAAGCAATCTATTAAAAGCTCTTGAAACGGTCTTATAACCGTGTTATCTAGCAAAAGCGTGGCAGTACGTATCTCATCTGCATTATTACCTAGTCCAGTAGTATCTTTTATACCAAATAACATAGGACTTACTATTCTGTGAGCTACCATTATCTTTTTGGTAGATTCTTCACTTAAAAATTGATATTGTTGATGTGCGTCTGATAATTGAACTGGCGTTATTTCTGCCTGTGCGTCTTTATTATCATTGAAAGCAAGAATAAATTTACCAGCATTACTAGAACCACTAAACTTTTCAGCTATTTTACGTTCTAATAGTCGTCTTTCTTCTTGGTTAGGAATACCGTTATTGAAGTTAATTAACATTGAAGGACTTAATCCTTGTTTGATATTGTTGATATGATAGTTAGATATTTCTTGTTCTAAATTACAATACTGCAATCCACCTTGATAATCAACTGGACTATAATAATAAAATCCTGCTTTATATGGTTGCACATAGTATATCTCAATAGATTCTTGACTATAACCAAACGCTGGTATTCTTAAAGGGGTATCGCTAGGTTTAATTTTAGACCAGTCTTTACAATAATAATAGGCTTCTACCTCTCCTTTTTCATTTGCCTTTTCAGCTCTTAATGTTTCAATAGGAAAATGCTCTACTTTTGCTATACTTTTTCTATCTTTTGAGTAAATTATTTGCATAGCACATTGCCCCATTAATTTAAGATCATAACACAGCTTTCTAACTGTATCTTTGTTAAACATAGATACCATCTTAGCATATTCTTCTGGTTTTCTATGTGCATCTGTTGCGTTTAAACCTTTACCATATATTTGCTGAGATATACCGTTTATAGCAGCGTTATTTGTTGGACTGCCATTATACATATCTATTAGATATTGGAAATAGTTGTTATCAGCTCCATATTCAATCCATTCTTTGTTTGGAGCTTCTTGTACTTCAGGACTTGTATAAGTGCTTAAATTAACAAAACTTATTTCAGATTTGCTACTTGCTAAAAATTGTCCTAAATGATTTCTTTTTCTTTTTTTCATATTACAATATACTCATTATTATATGAATCATTTGTTTTATATTGATCCTTATTCATACTATATATATCAAAGTCGTTCTGATCTATGTCTTGGTCAGTACAGAACACCCTATCTTTATATACTCTTGATTCTTGGTCTGAATCTACCTGCCATAGTTCATCGTAATCCTCCCACAAACTTAAATTTGTGTTAAAATAGTTATAGTCAGCATATACGTCTAAATCATAAAACCTACCTTCTATAAAAATGCTAGCACTAGCAGCATCTACATAATTACCTGTAAAACTTAAATAATCTCCACTTGTTGTAGTAGAATCTTCAAAATAACTAAAGGTTTTGTTTAAACTTGTATCTCTAAATTTAACATAAAAACTACCTAAATACTCTCTAGGTATTATAGTCAAAGTTTGAGACGCTGTTGTAGTTAAAACTATCATTTTGTATATAACGAATATTATAACTCAATTTGTATAATAAAAAAAGCACCCTGAAAAGGATGCCTTTTTTGAAAGAATATTACTAAGTATTGAAATCCTAGTTTGGAGTGATTTGAGCCGCATTAGCGGTTACTACCCCCGCATCAACAAAGTACGGAGCTTTTTCTTCTTGACCTTCAAAAGTCAAAGTAAAGCCAGATAAATCTCCAGCAGCAGCTCCAGTTACTATTGTACCTCCAGTACATTCCATACCATTTTCGTATCCACATAAAAATTGATTCCCATAATAATCTTCTACTACTATGTAAGGTCTGCTAACAGCTAGAAGTTGTATTTCTTCTTTCGTTGCATTATCTAAATAAGTAAGAGTTAGATTAAGTGTTTGAGCATAAAAAGTCGTACCATTTTCACGACTTGAATTAATTGCAGTTTCTAAAGATGAATTTCCTTTGATGTCATATTGAAACCACGCAGGACTACCTGAAAAAGCAGAAATAGTATTGTCGCCATCAAAAGTTACAGTTCCCAGACTTGCATAGTCTGCAAAATATACATATTTAATACCTCCAAAGCCAGTCTTACAAGGTAATTCTCTACCAGTTGTTAAAGCACACGCCATAATTTTATATTTATAAAGTTAAAAAAAAAGGGTAAGGTAGGAGCAATCCTATCCTACCCTTTGATAATATTAGTCTATATTAAACTGTTGGATCGTATAATACAACTTCGTTTCCAAAACCGTATTGAACTCCAGCAGTAAATCTCATAATAACTCTCACATTTTGAGAACCATCAAGGTCTGACATATCTAGAGTTTTTACAAGGTTCATATCGTTTAATAATCCTGTACCAAAATATAGGTTAGATTTTTGAGCTAACACCATTTGGTTGTCAGTCATACCTTCAGCTAAGAAGATATTAACACCATCTACTGAAAGTGCTTGACCAGAATACCACATTTGACCTTTGTCGTCAATACCATTTGCACCTACGCCAATAGAATATCCACCCATAGCTCTAACATAAGCCTTAGCTATGTTTTGAGAAACGTATAAGTGTAAATCTTCTTTGCCATAAATAGCAGAAGGACAAGCGTCAATAACTTTTGCCATCTCAGCTACTACGTTTGCGTGAGTTACAGTTGTACCTGTAATATCACTAACGTCTCCGTCAGCTTTGAATTTAGTTATTAATCCGTCAAATTCTCCAGAAGTTCCTGTGTCTCCAACCCAGATATTTTGCTCAGTTTTTTGTGCTACTTCAGCAGCAACGTGAGCAATTAAAAAGTCTGCAAAAGACTTAGGTATTTTTTCGTAAGCAGAATAACCCATTTCCTGAGCCTGCCACGAACTTACAAAAGGAGTTAAACAAAATTCATTATTTACCTGAAACTCCTCTGGTTGTATTACTCTTTCAGTAAGAGTGATGTTACCTGCTGACGTAAAGTCGCAAGAAGCATCTAATATAAGCCCAGAAGTAGCTACCTTTTGTATAACTTCTTTATACTTAACGTTAGGTCTAACTTCTACCCCTCCTTTAGCGATAGTGTTACCTGATAATAGTGCAGCAGCGATGTACTTTCCAGCAAATTCTCCTGCATAAGTTGATGTAATTGATAAAGCCATTTTTATTTAAAATTTATTAGTTCATTAATTTTTCTAAAACGTTATCCATAACTGAATTACGTTTCTTTTCAGAATATCTTGTCATATTGACTTTTTCAGATTTCTTCTCAGGACTGTGCTTGATAGGATCAGCAGCAGGTTTTGACAATTCCTCTTTAAGTTGTTCGTCAAGATTTTCTACTTCTTTTTTATTGTTATCTGATTCAAACTCCTCTTTGATAGTTCTAGATTTTGGTTGTCTAGAATTTTCTTGGACTTGTTCTTCAGCTTCTACTACTTTTTCAGAATTTGGTTGCTTATCTTTTTTAAGATCAGCAATCGCATCTTCTAAATTAGCAATACGTTCTTCCATACCCCTCCAGTCATCTACTGTAACATATCTATTTGGATCATCTTCTTCCAAATCTTCTGTTTCAGCAGAATCTTCTTCTTTGGCTGGAACTTCATCGCTAACTTCTCTAACGTCAGCAATTATACCTTCTTCTTCAATAACGATTAGCTCGCCTGATTCTAAGATATATTCGCCAACTGGCATAGCGACTTTTTCATCGTCTGTTTTGATGAAAATTTCTTTTCCTTTTTCAAATGATTCTGCTTCTACTACAGTACCATTCTCTAATTTCCTTTCTTCAAGTTTTACTTGAATGTCAAGGAGTGTACGAATTTTATTTATCATTTCACTTGATTTCATAATTAAACATATAACGGTTATTAAAATTAATTTTGCATTTTCACGATGCAACTCTACTTATAACTCCAATTCCTTGCGACCACAAATTGCCATCACAACACTTTAGAGAATAAGTATTAGTATCTTTACAGTAACAAGCTCTATCGCTACCCATAGGACTTGTTCTACTTGGAATTTCTTGTTTTTTCAATTTCTTTTTATTTATTTATTCCTAGTTTCTTTAGTTTTGAAGCTGACCATTTTTTAGCTGCCAGACCTCCCCACAGTAAATAGTTCACAGTCTTACAAGAGTTCTTTTCATCTAAATTAAATTCTTCTTCTGCTCTTGTTAGATACTTGTTCATTCTTTTAATAGTAGCTAAAGATATTGGATCGCCTTTTGATAATCTTTTTGCTCTTATCTTATTGACTTCTGAAAAACATTTATTATTCAATTTCTTATTTAACTCTAGTCCTTTTTTTGCGTTATTTCTAACTGACATAGGATAATCTGAATAACTTTCTTTTTTAGTTTTATTTCCTTTTTTATTAATTAAAATACTACTAATATCAGACAACAATTCTTTAGCTTCTTCTTCTTCTATTTCTTGTAAATACTTAGAATAGTCATCTTGTTTTTTTTCCATCTTATCTACAAAATATCCTTCAATACTAAAGCCTTTAACTTTACCTGACTTTACATATTCATTCCATACTTCATCGTTATTAACTTTTACAGCTCCCATCCAAGTTCCTACTGGTACGTTTAAGCCATATTTTCTGGACTTATCGTATTTTTCATCTTCTACAATCCAAGATTCAACTAAGGTTAGACCGTTAAGTTCGTGTTGATGTTCTAAAGTTGAATTGTTTTGATTACCATTTTTTAAATAAAGCTGACTAGCTTTCTCTACTGTATCTTTTGAGAAATATATATAGTATTCTCCTTCGTCATTTTTTCTGTATATAGGTTTATTAGGAATAAGCAAAGCTCCCATTAATATCTTTTTATCTTTATTAACTTCTGCTAATTTTACTTCATCTGATTTAAGTGCTAAAAAGTTTTCTTCTATTGCTGGGTTTTCAACGATTGAAATAGCATCTATTCCTATCATTTCCTGAGCTTCGTCTAAAATGAGTTCTATAATCTTCATAATTGTATAACGATTTTAATTTATAATTTTGTATTTATCCAATAGAAGCACCATCTACGATGTTGCGTTCTAAACTTTGAGCAGTTGTTACGTCATTACTAACAACAAACGCTTGTATAGGTTGTTGGTTTTGCGAACCTATTGCATCTGCTAATTGATTAACTCCAGAACCACCTACAGAAGCCATATCTGGAGGAGTTGCAGGAGCAGCAGCAGTAGGAATACTAGGAGCTGATATATTAGCTACAGTTCCACTACCTCCTGCTTCAGCAGCTATTGCTTTTGTTTTTCCTACAGCACTTTTTATAGCCATTATTATTCCAACAGCTTGTAAAGCATAGGCTATTAACATTGGAATATTTTGTGGAAAACCTATTTTTGCTGTTTGAGCAGTTCCTTCAGCGACAGCAGCCTGCGATCTTGCTGCTGCTAAACTTGACATAGTTATAGTTTTTCTAGCTTCTGCAATTAATTCCTGTGCTAACATTACCTGTTTAAAAATTAAAGCTGCTTTTCCTGCTTTAGATTCAGCACCAAATAAACCAATTATACCATTAGTTACAGCATTTTTAGCAGCTAACCTTCTATTTTCTAAATCAATTTCCATATCGGAAACCCTTTGATCTCTAGCTTCTTTTTCAGCAGCAATAGTATCTAACCTTTCTTTTTCTTTTGCGTCTGCTTCTGCTTTTTCTTCAGCAGCTTTTTTGTCAGCTTCTTCTTTTTTAAGTTTATCGGCTGCTTCTTGTTCTTCTTTAACTCTTCTTTGTTCATCTTCAATCGCTTTTATAGCAGCAGCTTCTTCAGCTTTTAAAGCAATAGTTTGTGAGGTTACTTCTTTTTGTTTTGTAAGTTTAGCAGTTTCTAATTGAATAAGCATAGCTCTCAATTCTGCTTCTTCGTCTAAATCTTCTTTAGTAGAAGCTGATAAAGCGTTTTCTTGGATTTTTGCTTCTAGTCTTAATCTAGCTGCTTCTATTTCTTTGTTTGTTATTTCTTCTTCTAACCTTCCAGCTTCTTCTAGAAACTTAATCCTTTCTTCTACTGTAAATTTCTCTTTATTTACAGCTTGTTCTAATAATTCAGCTCTATCTCTATCAGCTTTAGCTCTTTCTACTTGCAACCTACGTTCAAGTTTATCGGCTTTTGCCCTCATATCAGCTAACTCTCCAGCTACTTGTATTTCTTTTCTAGTTTCTTCTCCAAAGTTTTTGATGCCTTCTGTAACTGCCTCAATAGATTTAGTAGCTTCATCAAAATTTCCTGTAACAAAATTTATAATAGCATTTCCAAAATTGCCAAGTATGTCAGTTACGTTTCCAATTATAACACCAATTTGTGAAAGCCATTTACTGAATTTGTTTTGTCCTTCTTCTGAGTTGGTTAAAGCTGTTGTTACAGCACCAATAGCTACTACAAAAGCACCAATACCTGTTGCCAATAAAGCACCTCTAAATGTTTTTAAACCTGTGATAGCACTCTTAACTCCAGCTATCATTCCTTTGAAGCCAGATATAAGACCTCCTGTCATCTTATCCCCTGCATCTTCAATGCCACTAAGATCAGCCTGTGTTTGTTCTAAATCTTTATTAAGATTTTCTACATTTTTTTCAGCTTGTCCAGTATTCGCTTTTAAATCTACTTCTTGTACTATTCTGCCCATTGTGCTTGTTTTTTAACTTGTTTAATTGCTTTAGAAAAACTTTCAGGTAAAGCATATTTACCCTGTGCTATTCTTATATTCTCAGTTTCTCCTTTAGAAACTTGTAATAAATCTATTATATTTTTTATCATACTGTATTCAATAATTCTAAACTACTTTCTCCTGTTGTTAAATTAGTGGTTATACTATTTATCTTATATGTATAACCATTTAACGAAATTTTATCATTTAATTTTAAATTGTAAATTATTTTTAAAGGTAAATAGGCTTTAACCTTAGTTAAGCGTCTTTTATTATTAAAAATATCTTGAATATATGTCTTATAATAATTCTCAAACAAAGTTCCTGTAAAATCTGTATCTTCAGAATACTCGTTTACCTCTAACTGAAAGTTTATATTTTGTGTACTCGTTCCAGCAGCTAAGGCTTGACTATTAGAAGGAATCCAATAATCGTCAATATCTGCATTAGAAGTAGCTGCTTGTTTTAATAGAATATCAGTTCCACTTGTTTTTCTTATTGCATAAAAAATAATAGGCTGTCCTATATAACTATCTTTATTGTCATCGGCACACCATCCCCATTGTACGTCTGTTATCGTTCCACTTTGAGAATATAATCGTTCATATTGTAAGTGTTCAAAAGGAACTTCTACTGTATAAGTTTGTTCTGGTGCATCGTAAATAGCATCGTCTAAAGTATAAGACAAAGAACCCCATCCTGAGTTTTCTAGTTGCTCATATTGTTTTGCTAGAAATGTACCTAAGCCTTGATATTTAAACTCAATTTCTCTAAAAGGCAAAGCTACATCAACGGTGCTTTTAGTTACATCTACATAGCTGTCTAAATCCCACACTACAGAAGAAGCAGCATAATAACTGTCTAAAGTTCTTACTACAATAGTTCCACTTACATCAACATAGGCAGTTAAGTTAAATGTTTTAAATATTCCAGTAAGAAAATCTATAATTTTCATTTTAGGTATTTGTTCTGTTATCACAAACTCAAAATCTGCTGAAGTTGCCTGAGCAGAGGTACTTCTCCATTCATCTGACCAGTTAGAAACTTCTTCTCCTACTTGTCCTGTTAAAGCCCATCTAATATCTCCTGCATCAAAAAACGAAGTAGCACTTGTAGCTGAAGAAACTGAAACTGTATAATTTCCTGCTCCTAAAAGCCCTAATTGTGTTTCTGATAAAATAGTTGTTCCTGTTAAATTAGTTCCTTGATAAAACAAACTACCATTTCTAAAAACTCTTATATTATATTGCGTTCCTGAATAAGAACTATTTGGTATAAAAGTTAAATCATTTCCTATCATATAATTAGGGGACGTAACCAACGAGCTTGGAATTATTAAAGCTCCTGTTACCATACTTGTTCTTGGACTAGCTGTATTATAAGCTGTAAAGCTACTAACCTGTTGATAGGTTTCGGTTACCTGAGTAGCTGGTTCAACAGCACCTTTTTTTCTGTGAAGCCACATATACAAATTGTAAAAATCAAGATTTGTCGCATCGTTAAAAAAATCACTTGAAAAAGTAAGTGAATATTTACTTTCAATAGCATCAATTATTTCCTGTAATCTTAAAGCGTATTTTAAATCTGACCAGTACACGCCATTATCTGAAGTTGTATATCCACTTGAAGGCTTATATAAATTACCTTCTCCTGTTGTAGAAGTGTTATAGTATAATTGTCTTGTATGGGTTATTAAAGGACAAATAATAGGATCAGTTCCAGAAGTATTCACTAACTTTGATGCTATTCTTATATAATCATATTTAAGATTATGAGTATTTAAAGAGCTTAAAGAAGATAACTGGTCGTCTCCTAATATATCTTTTAAGTTTACCGTATCTCCAAAGAATGTTACTTTATAAGCATACGCTTTGTTTTTTTTCATTTCAACTCCTTCTAGTTTTACATAACCAGTTTTAAAAGGAATATCATTTAATTGTATTTCTCCAGCTACCTTATTTCTAGCATCAAATCCACCTGTAATATCAAAGTTATAATAATGTTTAAAAAGGATATTATTAGTTTTAGAAGCAGGAATAGTAAATGATTGAGTAAATTCTGTGAATATCTTGGATAAGTCTTTAACATTTTGAATGGATTGCGTCATTGAAACGCTTTCATCTTTGAATAAATCTACTCTAGTACCACTTATATACAGTTGTAATTTTTGCATTATCTGACATTATTAATATGGTCAAATGATTCTTCAAATTCTATGGTATATTCTATAAGCCTATCATTTAAAGAAGTCTTATAAGTCATTGAACTTGTTTTAACTTGAACTGCTAAAGGCTTAATAGCACTACCCACCATCTCTCCTATCCATACATATTCAGACAATAAAAGCTGTTCAAAATAAACATTTGCCCATTCAGGATAATAACCAGAACTTAAAGAATAACTCTTTTTTCCGTTTTTAGTAAAGGTAGATATGGGATGGGGATATGTAGGATTGCCTGAATCAGCAGGTCTAAAATAACTAGCTGTTGTTGTACTTGTATCTATTGTATTTCTTTGATAGGTTTCTTGATTAGTATTTAAAACTTCTACTTCTTTAGTAAAGAAATATAAAGACTGAATAGCTCCAAATTTATTTACAAACCAAATTCTAGTAGGGGTATATTTAGAACAATCTACTCTAGTAATAGTACAAGTAGAGCTTCTGTTAATTTCGCTAGTATCAGTTGCTCCAACAGAAATTGAGGTTTTTTCTTCGCTAGAATCTAAACCTATTATTTGTGTTGAAGTATTAGCTGGTAAGAAAATCTGGTATGTATCGCTAGGATTTTTAGATAACAAATAAGCATTAGTTGCACCTTCTGGTATTTCCCAGTTTGCTCCCTCCATATATTCTCCATAACCATCAAATCCATCGTAGGCAACTGTATTACCCCCAGATACAACGCTTCCAGTTGCGTTTGCACCGTCATAAAAAGTTATGGCTCTAGAGATGTCAATTTTAGATAAATTACTTAAAGCAAAATTTCCAGATGTGTACATAGCAGGAGTAATATAATCTCTACATAATTCGGATATTTCAAATGTAACTGTTTCTCCAGCAGTACAAGATTTAGTAATAGTATAGCGTAAGGTGCTGTCTATTGTAAGCTCTAATTTAGCACTCACAGCTCCAGAAGGAGTTGTTAGTATTTCGTATCTCGGACTTCTTAAAGGTATTATTGCCATCTCTTATTTTTTTGTTCCTAACATTAAACTATTTTCAATATCTAAAGCAAAAGCATTTAGTAAATCTTGACCGTATTTCTGTAAACCTTTATTAAAAGGATTTGAAAAGAAAAGTGTTTGTTTTAATCCTTTGCTATATATGCTTCTCACTATCAGATAACGCATAGATTTATAACTCATAAACCTACCTTTTTTATCTCTAAATTGAAACTTCTTTAGCTTTAACCATTTCTCTATTCCTTTTGTTAGTCCACCTTTAGCACCTGTTCCAGAACCAAATCTAAAATTAGAATCAAATACAGATTTACCAGTTCTCATATAACTAGACTTAACACCACTAACTCCCTTGTCCTGATATTTACCATAGTCCTCCATTAAGAACTCTATTAGAAATGCGTCTTTTTCTTTATCTAATTCGTATTTTAAAGAGTTGTATAATTCTTTGGAAGCATTATGTTTGCCTTTAGTAAGGTTAGTTCTAGCTTGTTGAATTACATACTTTGCGTATTTTCTTAAAGTGTTTTCTATCTCTTTAAATTCCATTAGCAAATAGTTATATCGTTATAAATTGTAATATCCATAGTAGCTGTCCATCCTGCAAGTTCATTATCAAACCTGTCAAAAAACGGTTCGCAACTAACATCTCCTTCTAACTGATAGGGGTTGTTTTCAGAAATAGTAGAAGTGCCTTCATATAAACCACCTCTCCTTAAAAGCTGTATGAGTTTGTTTAATACGCCTAATTGAGTATTTAGAATATCTTGTAAATTATTATCTCCTGTAAATAGGTCGGTTACTTTAGCTTTTGATCTGTTTACAATATCCATAGCTAAAACGCTTATATTGAATGTTAAAGTTTGTTCTCCTACCGTTACGCTATTAATGATAATATGAGCCATTGGAAATATATCTTGCTTTCTAAGGTTCACATCTGATATATCGCCAGTAGTTACGGTCTTGATATTTATATCTTCTAATAGTTGATTTCTTAAAATTTCAGTTACTTGATAAAACCCTCTTATTCCTTGATTACTCATTTTATTCTATTTTTTATTTGAGCTGTTTCCAGTTCGTGTTTGTCTTTCATATAAGCTAACATCATAAAGCATTTATGTACTTTTAATTCTGTGATATTTTCAAATCTTGTAATATCCCCTCCAGCGAGTTGGTAAATTGACTGATACCACCCCCATTTCCTTCCAAAATTAGATACTCTGTCAAGGCTTTCGTTTGATTTCTGTCCAAATAGTTCGTCATATTTTTTGATAAGTCTATCCCTAAATTCAGCAAAAAAAAAACAGAACTTGTTACTGCTGACATTGGCATATCTAGTAAACTATCGTCAATCTTTACGCTATATTCTTTTACAGAATACTTATCTTGAAATGTATGCTTTATAGGTCTGTATAAAACATTCATCGCCTTTTCAATATTATCCCAGTCTCCTACATACGTATCCAGATCAATATACTCTCCTAAACTTAAATCGTCTAACGATGGATGGAATCCGTATTCTGTTTTACCAACTTTAAATCTTCTGACTAACGCTGGTTTTGATTTGAATACTTCTTCTAACATTCTGCATATCTTTTCAGTATCTTTTAACTTCATTCTTAACACCCTCTTTAAAGGTGCATTACAGAATATCTCAATCATTTTTGCTGCAAGAAACTTGTCGTCTTTGTTGTTGTCTTGTATCTTTAAATAGTGTTTGTAATCTCTTAAAGAAACGTCATCTAAACTTGCAGGAACTTCTAATTTAAGTTTCATAATATTATAACGTATTTAATTAAACATTTTTAAACATAAAAAAAGGCAGACTAAACAAGCGTTAAACCACTTAGGAAATCGCCTGTCTGTCCACCTTATCCAAACTAAACTACTAAATTAACTAACTTAACAATCTATGAAAAATAACATACTATACTCTATTCAATGTTTAGCTCAGTTTTTCGTAAATTATCATACTTTTTTTTTAAGTCCTTCAGCTCTAGTAACGCTTTATTTTTGTCGTATCTATATTGAGAAATTGCTTCTTTATATTTTTGCAAATCTTTAGTAGTTCTAAGTACGTAAAAAGATATACCCATAACAGCCTTACTCAATGCTTGTATCTCTTTATTATCAGGTTTTAATTTACCCCATTTAAGAGACAATTCTAAACACAACTGAATATTACCTAAATATTCCAGATCGTGTAAGTTCTCTATTTTGTCCATACACTAAGTTAATAAATTATTCTAAAAGCTCTGGCATCTAAAGGAACATTATGAGATTCTTTAGCTTTCTCTATTGCTTCTTCTTCGCTACTTGCTTCAACTGCAATCCTATCATAATCATACAATTCGCTAGGGTAATCGTGAAACCAATATTCTACTGTATAAAATCTACTCATACCAAATTTCATCTAATAAATAATCCCATTCTCTTTCAGCATATCTAATAAAATTATCTATATGCCTTTTATTGTTAAACTCTCTATTGAAGTATTTATCTCTAGCTAGTTTGTCTCTGAATTTTAAAGTTGCCTTAATCATAACAACGAGCTTATAGTTAAACTTAACCAAGTGAATACTGTCCATAGTATCATAAACAGTATTCCTTCTATTAATTCTTTTTTCATAATAAATTGTCTCCACACCATTCCCATTCTTGAGGATTGTTTTGTAAATATTTTATTACTTTATAATTATTGTCTTCAATACAATAACCAGTTTCTAAACAACTAACCATATATTTAAGGTCATTCCCCTTTTCTATACAAAAAGTATATTCTTTATTATCTATTGTTATTTTTTTCATTATTAGTAATTTTAGTTCTGTGTCTTATGACATAACAAAGTAAAACAATTATAATGATATTAACAAATAATTTGATAACTATTTCAAGATACGTAATATGTGCCTTTATTAGGCGATTCTAGCTGCATTAGTAAAGCATACCTAGCAGCGTCAATACAATCAGGATGAACTCCTGTTGGTTTTTGAGTGTCGTTTCCTTCTTTATCTTTTGACCAGATATATCCTTGAAGTTCTTTAATTAGATTCTTTGATCTTGATGTTACATATATTTCATTTTGATTTATTAGGTTTATACCATATACTATGGAATCTCTACCTTTTGTAACTCCAGATATTGAATGACCATAAGCTCTTATTTCACTTATAGATTTAGGCTCTGCTGAATCAGCGTATATGTGTTCTGTTATGTTATTGCTTTTAAAGAATAAACTTAAATCTCTATTTAACATACCTTTGCGATATAAGACTTCATCGTATATGTAGGATTCGTTCCATTTATATAAACGAATGTAAGCAGAAGGATCAACAGAATATCCAAAATCTAAACCTCCACAAAGTAATCTAGCATCTAAAGGTAAATTGTCAATAGGCTTCCAGTCAGGAATACACACTCCTTCTAAACTACCTATTTGACCTAATCCATATACCTTCCACCAATTAGACCAGTATGTAGATGTCTTAGCTTTATCTTTTGCTTTCTCTATTTCTTTTACTATCGTATCTGGAAGGCTATCATTGTCTTTATATGTTAAAGTAATAAAGTCAGTATCTGGCTGTCCTATAAGTTCCTTATCTACCCAGAACAAATTTGCTGGATTATAGTCAAGCCATATAGCACCAGAGGTTCTAACTGTTAATTCTTGGTAAGAATCAAAACTTATATTATTACACTCATTGATAAATAAGTCGGTACGCCTAGCTCCTCGTAATCTGTCTGGTTGATCTGTTGAAAAGAACTCTAAATATGAGCCATTACTAAATTCGTATTTTAACGTGCTTTTATTATACTTTCTATCATCGTACCTATTGAGAGCTTTTAAGATGTTTAAGAAGTCCTTTAAAGCACCTCTACGTAAGTGTGGAATAGTCTCAGATACTATGCTTATCTCTTTACCTTTATTAGATACTGCATAGTCAATTAAGATTAATAATATAGCGATTGTTTTACCTGCTGAAGAACCTCCTCTTATTATCCTTATTCTTTTATCTAATTTTCTTAGTTTTTGTAAAGCTAAGGTTTTTTTGAATTGCATTTTAATCTATAAATAAAGGCGTGTCCTCATTTATACTAATATCTTTAGTTTCTCTAGGTTTACCAGCGTAATAGTTATAGTATAGTTGAACATATCTAAAGTCTTTATCTTTTAGTCCTTGTTCAAGTGCATCAAACGCCAATGGTTCTAAAGGAGTTAGCTTTTCTATTAACTGTACTTCATCAGCTTTAGGCTTTCTGCCTGATCCTTCTCTTTTACCTCCATTATACTTTCTTTTGTCCATACTTAAATTTAACTACCTTTTTAAACTTTTTATTTGTTATTTTCTTAAAAAACTTTTTAAAAACTCTTGTTCTGTTTACATACATAAATTGAAAAAGATTGATTAATCAATTATATAACGCAAGTTAATAAATAATTTTAGTGTTATGTAATATATGTTTTTCAGTCTTTAATAGACATTTAGTACGTTCTTTTTGTGATTTGTATTCTGTTGGTATTTTTAACCAAATCCATTTAGGTCTAAATAACCATTTAAAATATCTAACTATTTTTATTAGTATCTTTTTCATTCTCTATTTCTTTCTGAAGATTTGCTAAAGCTCTCCACGCTACCTTAGCAGAATGGCGTACCCCATCTGTATCTAATTTGCCTACTTCTAGAAGATGTCTTGTAAGAGCATCTAATTCGTCTGTGCTTTTTGACCTATCCCAGTGTAACGGTTTATCTGGATGGTGCTGTCTATTTCCCCTATAACTACATTTGGCTACTTCACAAATTGCATCTGGAAAGTATTTTAAAACTCCTGTATATATAGGCATTTCTTTACGTTTGTTTTTATTCTTTTCCATTATTTTATTCCACCTTGTTTTATTTGTCTTATTATTTTATTTATCTGTTTATGGTTTTCTGACCATTTAGCAGCTTCAGATTCAAAGTAAGTTTCTTGTCTCCTTCTTTTGAAGTCTTTTAGAATTAACTTGAGTAAAACTAATAAAGTATCTTTATCCATTATGTCCGTCTAGTAATAAGGTTTTTTCTGCTGTGCTTAATTTGCCTTTAGGCATCTCTACTAATACTCTGTCTTTCCATTCCCAGCTTTTTATGATCCTTTCTATGTCGTGTTTTGCTCTGTCGTGTTTTTGTGCTGGAATATCTAACACTAATTTTACTAAAGGATTCTCTAGTCTTTGTTGTAGGTTTCTACATTTGTTTTCTAAATAATGAACCCTATCTATTTCATCAACAGATAAATCACTTCTAAAAGAAAATATCTTTTCTATTTCTTCTAATTGTTTATTGGTTTTTTTATAAAGTTTATATAACCTTTTACTGTGTATTACCGTAGCGTGGTTTATAGGCTTTCCCTGTGATCTAAAAAACAACGCAATATTAGTCCATCTCATTCCTAGTTTTTCTCTAAGCAAATAACAAAGTAAAGACCTCATTTCTACAACTGGTCTTTTCCTTGTATTTTCAAATATATTTATCCCAGATAATTCTTTAATCTTATCTGCTATTTCAATAGGTTTTAAATTCATTTGTTCTTAATTTAAGTAAATTATAACATTCTACATATTTCTGTCGTGCCTTACCTTTGTATTCTTGTTTAAATAGTTCATACATTCTTTTCGTGTATTGGTATTTAGTTTTACAATCTTTAAAATATTCTTTAGCAAACTTTTTACCTTTTCCTTTAAAGTAGTTTACATTATCAGCAGAATCGCCAACTATCATTTGCTCATAAAAATTATATAAGGCTTGTTCTGGAGTTATATCTAAAACCTCTCTATGGTTATAATGATAATTATATATAAGAGCTGAAAATTGACGGTAGTCTTTATCTAGTGAGACAATCATAACGCTTTGCCTTCCGTGTTCTTGTTTTAAGTGAAACCAATAAGAAGCAACTAAATCGTCTGTTTCTATTCCGTAAGAATAAACACTATTATAATTATCTTTTACGTATTGGTGCATATCAAATAATAATGGAGGTAGCTCCTGACCTTTTCTATTTGCTTTGTAGGTAGGAGTTATTTTTTTTCTAAAGTTTCCTTTGCTACCATTAAAAGTTATTACTTCGGTAACATTATATATTTCGTCTAAGTCATTTACTATCTTCATATACTGTTCATCAAATTTATCAATAGCATCTTCAATATTTCTATGGTAAATATCTTCTAATACCTCCCCTTCTTTTTTAGTCTTGTAACAACTTGCAAAGACTAAACTATCAGCGTCTATTAACAATCTCATTTTACAAATATAATAATTATTAACAAATATTTAATAAGTAGAGTTAAGATTTATTCTACTGGCTTGATTTTCCTTTAAGAGATATACTTCTTTGTCTAGTCGTGTTTTAGTCCATATCGTAGTATCTGGACAATATAACTTAGTAGGTTCTGGCATTTCTAAATTGTTTAACCAATATAAATAATTGCCTTTAGGATCGTTTATAAAATATAGTTTTACAATATCTTTTGGAAGTTTCATCAACTCATCAAACTTATATTTCTCTAACATTTTTTCTTCATAATATTTTGTTCTAAATTTCATTTCTATAACACAGTCTAATCCTTTAGGCGTTTTACCTTTAGCGTCAAAATGTTCAAAATGTTCTCCTGTCCATTCTAGTTCCCATCCGTCTATGTTAAGAACCATTATAACTGCCTTCTCTAATTTATGTATTTTACTCAGAGCCATTTTCCCATATCTTGTTTAAATCAGCAATCCAGCTATTTATTCTTTTAGGGGAGCAGGAGCAAGGTACAATATATTTATGTTTGTAGTATTCAGAGTGGAGCTTTGACACCAGTTTAAGTTCGGATTCGCTGATGCTGTGCTTGTCTCCCATTCTAAATTTTGTCCATCTTTCATAATGTTGTTTTTTAAATTTTACCATCGTTTAATCTTAATCTTATTTAGATTGTCTTTTCGTTCATCACATCCACAATCGTCTCCCCATATCTTTTTAACTATCCATTTTATTCCTGTATAAGTAGTAATTTTTTCAATTAAATCTCCTAATCTCATAATAAATCTTTTAATCTTTTTTTAACTTTCCTATAAGTATTGTATAAAGAATAATATTGTATTCCAGATTTCCTAGACAATTCTGCAATAGATTCTCCTGAATTAATAATGTCAAAAACCTTTGCATCGTACCAATACATTTTTTTTAGTTCTTCTTGAATCATTTTATATTTACCTGAATAATCTACGTCTCCTTCTTTTGCCTTTAAAGATTCTGTTCCTACTCTTATAATGTTTTTTCCTTTTCTTTTTAGATCAAGAAATAAAGTTCTTAAAGTTTTAAATACATAGAAAGTATTAACGTCATCTTCTCCGTAAGATATATCTAAACCCTTTTCTAACTTTAACTGTATTTTAATATACATTTCTTGTACCAAATCCTTAGACGTTTCTTTATCTAAACCAAAAGATTGACAAATCTCTACCCAGTCATTGTTCTTCTGGTATAACTTCTCCATTGTTTTTTGTACTTCCATAACTACCTTTTAACGGATCATAAAGGAACTCTTGTCCTATAACCTCTGGTAGTCCTGTTGTATTTATCTCAAAACTAAATGTTTCAAAAGCATAACCCCTGCTTCTTTTACATTTAACAGTTATCCATTCTTTGTTTGCTGTGTTTTGTTCAAGCTGAATTTGTGTCTCACATTTTTTTTCTAGGAATGAACCTAGATGTCCTGTTGGTTTGTCTGAATTAAAATTGCTATGGATAACGGTAATAATATGAATATTAAAATTACTTGACCAGCTCATCAACTGCTGGACAACTTCGTTTGTTTCTTCTATATTATTTACATCGTTTACCAAATCAGCAATTCCATCAATTATTAAAAGACCTATATTATCTTTAGTCTTTAAACAATATTCTATAAATTCTATTCTAGTCTTTGGATTTAAAGTTCTAAGAGCAAAAGTATGATAACACCCTTTTTGAATAGAACCTCTGTTTAATTCTAACGCCCTACGAAATGTTCTTAAAGCGTGGAATTTTCCCTGTTCCGTGTCTATGTGTAAAAGGCATCTACCGTTTCTATGTCCTTTTATATTTCCTCCAAAATTATTTTGTCCTGATAAATATACAGAACTTAACAAAGATATAAAAAAAGTTTTCTTTGTCTTAGGAGGAGCTTGAATAAATGAAAAATTACCATACGTTCCAATAGGAATAGGAACTAACTGATCTCCTTGTTTTGATTGTAATAATTTTTCTCCTAAAGATAAAGCAACTGGAGGATAGGATAGTTCTTCAGAAGTGTCTATGTAACATTCCTTTTCCAGTTTTTGCATCAAGTTTGCAAGATCACTTCTCATAAATTAAATATAAAAAAAAAGGAGGAAAGATACTTATACCTTTACCCCCTAATTTTAGTTACGTGAACTCAACGGAAGAAATCCGTAACTTTTTTTAAAATGGTAAATCCTCTTTTTTGTAGGCATCCTCTGTACCTGCAACTATATGGTCTGTGTTTTTCTTTTCTTTTTCAGCTAAGATAACATTTCCATCTGTCCAAACAACAGCTCCATTACCCAGCGTATGTTTGTTCTTTTTAGCTTCTCTTTCTTCTTTAGATTGAGAATCATAAATCCAGACGTTGTTTCCAAATCTAGATTGGTCGTTTACAGAGATTGTAAAGTTATAATAAACTCTACCATTTTTAGCTTTAACAAATTTTTCTTTTGGTAATTTGTCCACAGCTATACTAGCATTAATTAATAAACTCATAATTTTACTTTTATTTGTGTTACTTTATTTAACTCATTTTCCATTTCTGGAGTTAGCGTGTATTTTTTTTTCACATCTTCTAACTTATAACCATTTTGTAAACCCTCTACAACTTTTTTATGCTGTGGAGTGTTAGCTAATAATTTAGGTAAGTTTCCGTGAGTATTTATAGCATCGCTATCTTGCGTGTCATCTATCAAAAATAGATTTCCTAAAGCATACTTTTTACCATAGCTAGAAGCAGTACCAAACTTTTGAGGAGTTTGCATCCCTTTTTGTTCCATATCTACGCCTACTATTGCAGTAGCTTTATACCTACTTAAACCATCTGTTATTACAGCAGTTGATTTAATGGTGCTTTCTGCTATCAATTCTTCTGTTATTCTTACTGATAAATTCATCGGAATAAGAAAAGGCTTGATAGCTTCTAATATATCTTCAGCACTTCTGAAGTAGTATTTTCCAAAACTATTGTATCTGGATTTTTTAGATTTTAATTCTGTTTGAATTATACCTAATTTTTCATTTAAGGTCTGTTCCATCGGATTCTAATTTTTCTATTTGTATTTGTTTAAACTCTAGAAGATGCTCTAACTTATCTATTTTTCTAGTCAAAGCATCTACCCTATCCTTATAGTAAGATAACATTAATCTATTGTAATTGTGTCTCATATCCTAACTTATCTTCTAGCTGTTTAAGAGCAGCCTTAGCTAACTCTAGTCTTTCGTATGATCTGATTACTTCTCTTTCGTGAAATGTAACCTGCCATTTAGCTTCTTTAAGAAGGTTGTCTTTGTCTAAAGCGACTTCAATATTATCCTTGATAAATTGCTGTCTAATTATTTGTTCTGTATTCATAAAGGCTAAATTAACTAATTATATTTAATCCACAAAATATTTAATAACTTATTTTTAGACAAAAAAAAGGATTTACCTAAATAAACCCCTTTCTTCCAAAGACAAAATGAACAGAACTGCTCAAAAATAATTATTTATTTAATTCTTCTACTAAATTTTTATATTTATTTATTAACGAAACTAAGTCATCGTTTGATAACTTAATTGTATTTCTAGATTTTTTAAGAAGTTTGGCAGGTAAACCAGATTCTTTTTTTTCTAAAGATAAAGAATATAAATATTGATTTCCAGCTACATACCTATTACAATAGCGACATTGAGCATAAACATTTTTAGGATCAAATCTAGTTGCTAAGTGCCTTCTTCCAATAAAGTGTCCAGCATCTACGTCTTTATAATGGTATTTTTTTTTGCAACTAATACATTTGCAAAATCCATTTTTATCAGAATCTCTTAACCTAATATATATACTAAATATTGTATCTAATTTTTTTATCAGACCTTTTCTAGATATTTTTCTAGGCATTTATTTATCTTGATATAAAAGAAATTTAGTTCCTAATTCTTTGTTTAATTTAGAAATAGCTCTGTATATATATCTACTGTTTTTTTTAACAGTTTTTTTTTCATTTAAGGAGCTATCGCATCCTAAATTACAATACATATTTGCATCTATTTCTAACATTCTAGATATTTTGTCTTTCTTAGATACAGATTTAAAATTCAAAATTTTGTCTATTGTTTCTGTGTTAAAATCCATATACAATAAAAATTGTTTCATAAATATAACGATTATTAACAAATATTTTAATATATAAAGAAAAGAAAAAGAAAAAAGGACAAAAAAGAAAAAGAAAAGAAAAATCCCCCCCAGAAAAAGAAACTAATTAATTTTACCTGATCCAACAGTCGTAGTTACTGAAGTTTAGAACCTTGAATAGATGTTCAACTATTTAGCAAATATATAAATATTATTTAAAATAAAATTTTTTGTATTTAGAAATAATACTTTTTATTACAAATATTGTTAAAATAAATGTAAATAGATTCAAATGTGATTCGCCACATAAACCTAATAAATGATTAATTGTTTCCATATCTTTAACTACCACAGCTTAGACATTCTTCATCGTCTATTTGACAAGTTGTTTTTTCTTCAAACTTTTTGCGATTCTTTACATCTAAGAAGATTTCATCTTCCTGTTTTTTTACATTTTCTTCCGTAGTATTTTCCATTTTTTTGATTTGTATGTCTATTTTTACTGTGTACTCTAGGTCGTTTTTTTTTCGGTTTACGAATGTATGCAGGAGTTATATACCTTCTAGCCATTCTTTTTTACTTTCTCAAATGATCTTCCACCAAAATAAGCACCAATAATTGTTATTAAAACTAATTGTAATAGTGATTTCCATTCGTCATCAACTTCAAACTTTAAAGAACCTGAATCTATAAATATCATTAATAGAGTTAAAGTAATAGTTAATAATAAAGTTAGTGGTCTTACGTTTTTAGCTAACCAGCTAGAATGAACCTGTGAATCCATACCCCACCTTTCGGTAACATTCTTCTGCATATCAGCTTCAGCTTCAATCCAAATTTGATCCATCTGTTTTTGAAACTCAGCTTTCTCCTCTTTACTAAAAGAGTGTCTGTCTATTATTCCTGATATTTTATCAGCAATACTTACTCCAGTATTTCCAAATATTTTTGCTAATATATTACTCATCTCTCATATAATAATGTAAAGCAAGTAAAATACAAGCCCCACAAATTAACATTAAAATTGATTCTGCCATCATAATTCGTCTATTAAGTCAAAAAGTTTATTTTCTATATTAATTAATAAATTAAGCCTTTGTACCCCATCCCAGTTACCAGCATTTAATCCTTCAGCTACATCCATTAAGGTATTAATCTTTTGTATAGTCTGTCCAGTTGCTATTTGTTGTTTAATAGTTTTTTCGTCTAACTCTACTGGTAATTTACTTTGGTTCATTAGGCTAACATTCCAATTATTAATATAATACCTAAAATAATTAAAGTTATAATTCTACCTTTGTTTCTTTGTGATTCTGTCATCTTTTATAAACTTTATTTTCTAAACTTTTTACTTGTTCTTGCAGATTGTCAATTTCTTTTTGTAAAAATTCTATTTTTTGATTTACTACCTCGTCCTGTTTTATTTCATATTGAGGTAGCTCTTTAGCTAGTTCTATTTCTGCTGTTAGCTGAGAATAAGTCATTGTTAAACTAATTATTCCACCAACTAATAAACCAATAAATTTAATGTCTAGCTTTATATCGCTACGACCATCTCCATCTATGTCTATTTCTACTTTTTTGTCTAAGATTTCTTTTGGCATTACTTTTCGTTATATGTTTTTGAGCAAATAGCAATAGCTTGATCTTTAGGATGGTAATTCATTAGCTGTGGCACACATCGTACCATATAGTCAGCTTTCTTTTCCCCAGATTTTACTTTTGGTATTGGCATTAATAAAAAAATTTACTATGTAATACGATAAAAACTAAATAAAAATTGATTTCTAAAAAATCATTTTCTGCATCTTTTGGATGGATTGAAAATCCTATAATAAAAGGAAAACACTCTAGCGACCTATCTATAATAGCAATTTCATATCTTTTAATCATATTATATTATATGATAAGTAACGGAACTGCCTTTATATTTTGCTCTTAGTATTCTATTTCTGTTTGATTTTTTATTAACGTAAGATATATGAATCCATCTAGGACTTTCATCGTTTCCAAATTCCCAGATCATCTGGTCAAAATCTAGGTTTTCTTTTATCCATTGAAACAACTCTCCATTTGTTTTTTCTCCTAGACTTGTTATATCAACTGCCTGTCCTTTTGTGTGCTGACTGCTTTGACTTGAACCTATTGCTTCGCAAAGCTCTCCACATCTATACATACTATTAATACGAATAGGATGACCACACCATTCTCGTAAAGGCTGGAAACATTTTTCAGCAAGAACTTTCATATTTTTAATATGAGTTTCTGAAGGCTCATTCTTTATTTTTAGCTTTTTAGCTGTTTGAGAAAACGTAGCTTCTTTAAAAGATATGTTTTTACTTATATTATTGTTTGTTTTTTTTGTTTTTTTCATACATTAAAAACCATTTATGTCCAGTATAACCTATTGAAATTAAAACCAATATAACCTTTAACATAATATCTATGTCGGTAAAACTAATACCAAGAATAGTAGCGTTTAAACTATAAATTTTTAGATCAGTTATACCCACATTAAATATATTAGTCTTTAGATTCATTTTCTTGTTCTTCAATTTCTTTATAAGAGCCAGTTTTGAGATCAATATTGATTTTTCCGTATTTCTCCTCTAGCTCTTTTTTAGCACCTTCTTGCTGAGTTACTATCTCTGCCCACACGTGCAATAAGCTGTGTTTCTGTGTTTCTAAAACGCCAATATCGTGTTTTATTGCATTTTTCTTTTGCTCCTGTTCTTGTAACTCTTTTAATTCTTCTTTTGATATTTTACTCATTTTTTAAAATTTATGTTAATAATAACAAATATAATTATTTTTCTCTTTCATTGTTTTGTCTTGTACAATTTCTTTTTAAAACTGCTATTTCTTGTTTGAGAATTTCCACATCTGGAATCAAATTATCATTTACTTTAACTTTCAAATCTTCTATTTCTTCTTCCATTATTTGCAATTACAATTCTTTTTTAGTTCATCTACCTCTGCTTTAAGTTCTTGTACAGCTTTAACTAAAGTTGGAATCATATCTCCCATTTTTAATGTTTTCTTTGTTTCCTCCTCAGTATATTTACCATCACTAACTAAATCAGGCAAAACTTCTTCAACTTCTTGAGCAACAAATCCTGCTATATTTTTGCCATCTCCATTTTTCCAGTCAAATCTTCTTGGTTGTAATTTCAGTATTTCATCTAAACCTGTTTCTAAAGGTTTTATATTTTCTTTTAAAGTAACATCAGAAATAGAACTTATTGAAGTGTCTGTGGCATATATAACACCACCACCAGTTACATAAAATCTATATACCGTATTAGTAGTATCTCTTACATAATGCGTTGCGTTACTGGTTGCAATAGAAGTATAGGATTGACCATCGTAATCAAATCTATATCCTACTGTGTTTACATTAACATCGGTTTTTGCAAACAATACTGTTCCATCTTTATTAATGTCCATAGCAGTATACCCGTCATTAAATTCTGCTTTAAATAAAGAAGAACCATTAGCGTCTCCTCTAGCACCCCTATCCCCATCATTTCTTACCATTAATATAGCACCACTTGTCGTATAACCATCTCCTAATGCAAAATATCCTGCACCACCATTAGTATCTACAGTTCCACCTGAGCTTGGTTTTGATAAAAACTGCCAATTTGTAGCACCATAACCACCACCTGTAGATACTCTACCATTTGAATCAATTTGCATTGCAACTGAACCATTAGTACCAAAATTCATATTATTATTAGGATGTCCGTATTCTATATAACCTATTGAAGTGTTGGCTGCGTCTCCAAACCTTAATGAACTTGCTGTTGTTGAAATTATTGTTATTCCTGATTCAGCTGCACCTTTGTCAATAACTAAATCATCGGCATTTACAGCAGGAGTTCCAGTTGTTGAATTTCCTAATTTTACGTTTCCAGTAGAATCAACTGTCATTCTTACTGCACCACCTGTTTCAAATTGCATAGGCACATAACTACCAGAACTTCCATAAGTTGCTGATATATTTGTTTGTGTAGAAGTTGCAGCCATTAAAAGTTGGTTATCTCCACTATCTGATGCAAAAGCTGCTATTTCTCCTTTTACTAATAATTCTCTATTAAATTGTGGGGTTGTGCCAATAGCAACTAAGCCTCCACTATCTATTCTAAGGTAAGGATTTGAGCCACCTTCTGGAGTTACTTGTAAAAGAGGATAACCAGCACTTGCTCCAGTTGCTTCTTCAATCCATACTCCGTAAGAATTTGCGTGACTTTGTTCAAAATGTCCAATATAATTAGCTGCTGTTTGTTTTACGTGGAATTTAGCTGCTGGAGTTACACCTACTCCAACGTCCCCATCAGCATTAATTGTCATTCTTACAGCACCAGCAGAACCGTCTGAAGATGATCCCATAAATTCTAAACTTCCTGCTGTTGAAGTATCTGCTCCATAAAATCTAATTTGACTTTTAGCTGTGCTTTCTTGACTAAGTTTAAGTTGACTTGTTCCGTGTGATAGATTTTGACCTTTGGCAACAAATATTTTATCTGTTTCTACAATACCTGCAAAAGTTGCTAATTGTGATGCACCTAAAGTTAAAGCTGCTGTATTATTAATGTAAAATTTTTGCTCATCTACCGTTGTTCCAGTTCTATCAATAACGTAAGCACTTTGTCCTGCTCCATAATCATCAGCTAAGGTTTCTATTACATATTGGCTTCCTGCTGGATATATTGAATAAACTTTTTCGTCTGATCCTGCATTTCCATCTTCTAAATAAACCTTTGGATTATCGGATTTTAAATGCAAGAGTTGTTGTGGGGCTACGCCAATTCCTACATTTCCATCACTCATAACTGAAAACAAAGCTGTATTATCTTTGTCTGCTGCCCTAAAAGCATATTGACTTGCTGTACTACCTCCTGCTACATATAAACCAAATCCTGAAGCATTTGCATTTCTAAAATCTGCTACGTTTGTTGTAGAATCTTCTCTTATATCTAAAGACACCCCAGCTGCTGGAGCAACACCTATTCCAACAGTTCCTGCAAAAGTAACATTGTCATCATCTCTATTTAAAGTAATTACTGCACTACCAGTAGCACTATTGCTATGTCTTTTTATATAAAATTGATTGTTAGCTCCACTATATACTTGTGAAAAACCATATACAGTTCCTGCTTCCATTAGTTTTATTGTACTATCAGAACCACCTGTAAGAATGTTTAATATTTTATCACTACCTGCTCCTGTTGCACCTATTGTTACATCTCCTGCAAAAGTATTAGTGCCTGTTCCTGTTTGTGTAAGTTTCCCACCATAATCAATGTCATCTCTAAATGTAGCTGAGCCACCATTTGACATATCTAAAGTCAAAGCTGTTATTTCACTGCCACCATCATTTCCTTTAAATATTAAATCTTTATCTGATACTCTTGACCTTATTTCAAAATCACTACTTCCTAAACTTAATGTTCCAACAATAGTTCCATCATCACTTATAATAACATCTCCACCCCCTGCATCTAAAGTTAAATCTAAAACTGTATCAATTTTAAATTCGCCATCTCCACTTTCTGTTAAGGTTGTAGCATTTGAGCCATCTCCTGATATAGATAAAGCACCTCCACTTAAAGTAACACCTCCTGCAAAAGTTCCGTTTCCACTTGAATCTAAACTAAATTTTTCTGTTCCGTTTGCTCTAAATTTATAAGTCAAAGAATCTGGACTATTGAAATTAACAGCACCACCATCCATACCAACAACAAGTTTTTGAGTATTAGCACTTCTTGTAATAATTAAACCACCATCAAAACCTGAATCATCTTGTTGTTTAATAGTAAGATTTCCTCTTGATTCAAGAGAAGCCAATAATATATCTGCATATTCATATCCTGTTGCTGATGTATCTACTGTGGTTGTTGGCTCTGTTTGTAAACCTTTAAATAACTTAAATTTATTAGAATCAGAAGCATCAGCAAATAAACCTAAATATTTAGCAGTTGCAGATTCTGTGTACTTACCATAAAAACCAATATCAACAGAGTTTGCAGCATTGTCTTTAGCCATTGAAATCAATGGATCTTCTACGTTAAAATGTTCTGTATTTACAGTTGTCGTAGTCCCATTCACGGTTAAATTTCCAGCAACGGTTACATCTCTACCTGTAGATAAATCTCCATTTGCTGATATAGTTAAAGCTGTTGTATCTAAACTACTTGAGTTTGAAGTTCTAAAAATAATATTTTGTGAGGTTGTGTTATGGTCAATATATCCTGCACCTGCTGACTTAAATCTTAAATAATTATTAGCATATTCGGTGTCATCAGCTCCAACTTTTACCAATCCAGAAACATCAGCATCCCCTGTAACACTAACGCCTGTTGAGCTCGTGGTTAGCTTACTTGAATTATCGTAATATAAATCTACTGCACCATTTTCCGTAAATTTAGCACAAGTTTCTCCATTTGCAGCCTCAATAATAAAATCATTAGAAAATAATACTTTTAAATCTCCTGTTCCTATGTCTGATATATAACTTGTACTGCCTGAGTGATAAACCTCTAAATCTCCACCTGTTCCGAAAATAGCTTTTTCGTTATCGCCCATAGAAATTCCTGTAGAACTTATATTTCCTGTTGTTGTTAAAGCCCCTGTTATAGTTGCTCCTGCGTTTGTCGCTGAAATACGAGCAGAACCATCGTAATATAAAGTAACACCAGCGTTAGCATCACAAAGAATAGCATCTTCTGTATTATTTACCCTTAATTTTAAATTAGTGGATTGAATAATTAAATCTCCTGTACCTTCATCTTTTATATAAGAATTTGAAGCATCGTGATAAATCTCTAAATCTCCACCAGTACCAAATTTAGCTTTTACATTGTCTTGGTGTTCTGAGTCTTTTTCAAATTTTATTTGCTCATCTCCTCCATCAATAGTTAAATAAGCTGTAACCCCACCAGAGCCATCATCACTTTGTAATATAATATCTCCATCATTTGTGTTTTGTTGTATGAATAAATCCCCTGTATAATTTTGAAGATATGTAGCACTTCCGTTGTGATGAATTTTAAAATCTGAGCCATCGCCCCATATAGCATATTTTGTGTCTGCTATTGTTACATTATCACTAAAAGAAGCACTTGTAAATACCGAACTTCCTGTTGCAGTAACTCCCCCTGTTACCGAAATACCATCACTTGAAGTGTTTAGCTTTAAATTATTGTTAAAATATAAAAATGAGCCACCTCCTGCTGTAAATTGTGCCATATTAGATGAGCCATCTGCTTTTGTTATATAAACGCTATCGCTTGCCCTTACATATAAACTGCCTGTTCCTGTTTCATCAATATAACTATTAGAGCCATTGTGATAAATTTCAAAATCGTTTCCTGTACCTAATCTTATTTTAGCATCGTCAATTAAATCAATTCCACTAGACGTATTATCAACTGAAATTTTAGTTGCTCCTGTCGTATTTCCTATTGCAAGTATTTCAGCTAAAGTATCTACGGTATCTACTGCTGTTTCAACATATGCTGTCGTGGCAACTTTTGTAGAATTATCTCCTGCACTTTGAGTTGTGGCTGTAACACCATCTGCCAATACACTTGTTGCTGTTACATTTCCAGTTGTATCTCCAGTTAAATTTCCTGTAACATTACCAGTAACATTAACTGTAATTGTACTTGGTAATCCTATTTGTAATTGTTGGCTTCCTGCTGTTGTTTCAATTTCATTTGCTGTACCTACAATAGCAAAAACTTGGCTATCTAAATCTACGCTTCCTGTTCCACTATCTCCACTAAAATCTAAATCTTCTAAAGTTATTCTAGCAGCTACATAATCTACAATCGCAGCACTTGTTGGAATAGTTGTATCATTGTCATTTGAA
>VTLG01014037.1_pt1 | contig 29890 bp, 48 predicted proteins | sample 4694571 | NCBI WGS metagenome assembly VTLG01 (sample SAMN12604809, study PRJNA352737) | marine metagenome | biome: ENVO:00000447; feature: ENVO:00000209|ENVO:00000569|ENVO:01000036; material: ENVO:00002151; isolation source: viral sequences binned using virsorter ...
ATTACAAAGAGGTTGTTAATAACTTAAAAAAAGAAAAACAAATCTTGTAACTTTTTTTTTAACTTTGGCGTATGATAGTGCCAATATATGCTAATGAAGAACACAAACAAGCAGTTGAAACCTATCTATCTATGTGCGAAGACTTTGTAGAAGATGTCAGCACAAAATCAAAATATAACGCTTATCAAGATGTTTTGCAAGTGATACTCGAATATCACAATAATTATGGAAATGCAAACAGAGAACAAGGATATTGGAATTGGTTGATGATAATACCAATTAATGTAAGTGTAATGACAAATGGTTTTTTTGCAGGTGTAGAAAATAAAAGAAATTCAGCAAAAGTTAGATCATATAGAGTTGTTTTAGCTGAGATGTTAGAACAACTTGTAACTAATATTGAAAAATTAGAACCTATAAATAACAATGACTGATATTTATATAGTTGTATCAGAATTGTCTGAAAAATTTAAGATAGTTTGTAGATCATGGACAAGAGATAATAACGAAATAAATGAAGCAGTACAGGAATTAATGTTGTATTTTTTACAAATGAACCCTGATACATTAAAAAAGATCTACGAAAAAGATGGTAGGGTTGGAATATTAAAATATGGAACAGTAGCATTACGAAGAGCATTAACAACAACAAGATCTAATTATTATTATAAATACAAAAAATATTATACACATATTAACAGCAATTATTACGATAGTGCTTGTACTACTTGTGATGAGTCTGAACACTTTAGTTATTCTATTAATAAAAGCATACAAAACATTCCAAATGAAGAAGTAAATTATCAATGGCATAAGCTAGAAGAAATTGACAAAGAGCTTGAGAATTTTAATTGGTATGATAAAAAAATATTTGAGCTATATTATTACGAGGGAAACACGCTTGATAGTTTAGCAGAAAAAACAAGAATAAGCAGAAACAGTTTGTTTACTACAATAGATAAGGTTAGAACAATATTAAAAGAAACATTAAATGAAAAAAGTTAGAAGAAAAAGAAAAATGTATGATCCAATAAAAAATAATACTTGGGTTATGATGTTTGGCTTTCCAGCTCCTGGTGATAATAAGTATAAAAGAAGATGGTGTAAATGAAATTTTTTGTAAAAGAAGAAATATACAAAGATAGAATAGAGTTATGTAAATCTTGTGTGTATTATTTTAAACCTACAGGATCTTGTAAAGTCTGTAAGTGTTTTATGAAAATAAAAGCACGACTAGCACCTATGTCTTGTCCACAAGGTTATTGGAATAAAACAACTGAAATTGATACACCTGATGATTTACCACAAGAAATAATTAATGAGATAATAGAATTATGGCCAGACTTAAAAACAGGTAGGGCGAAAGATGTAGCAGCAAAAAGAAAAATGATTGAACTATATAACACAATACATAACACAAGCTATGGCACGAACACTAATTGTGGTTCTTGTTTATCTACTTGTTATGATGGCATTAAAAAACTATATGAACTGTATAACGAATATTGAAAAAATAATTATTATGGAATTTGCACTTTTTTGTTTAGGTATTATAATTATGACTTGCTTTGTTGTTGCAATAATACTTGACCATAAATTAAAACAACACGAAAAAAAACAATTTAACAAAAACTTAAATAGATTAAATAATGACACCGATAGACTTAGATGACATACCAACTTACTATAAAGGCAAGAATGGATATATGGCAAAAGATGTAGTAGAAAACTTTGATTTGTCTTACAATGTAGGAACAGCTGTAACTTACTTGTTAAGATCTAAAAACAAACATAACGACAAGGGTGTAGAGGACATAAGAAAAGCAATAAATCACTTACACTTTGAACTAGAAAAACTACACAATGACACTATATAGTTGCGAATGCGGTAAGGAAACAAAAGAAATATCAAAGGCAACTTTAGTATATAGAGATGGTAAGTGGGTTGCTAAAGAGGCAGAATGTAGTTGTGGCAAATACATGGATAGTAAACCTACCGAGGGGATACCTACATTAAAAAGAACAGAGCCATCTCTTTCTAAAAAAAGAGACAGGCTTTGGAAAGACACAAAAGAAAAATTAATGGGATGAAACACATATCTTCATTTTTACTTGATAATATTATAAAGAAGCCAAAAGAAAATAAAGGAAACCAAATAGTTTTGTTTTGGAGTACATACGATAAGAATGTAGATACTGATTATAACACTTGGATTAATAAGAAAATCAATATATCTGCTTTTCATTTATTGTCTTTATTATCACACACAAAACTAGATAATAACACTACCTTATATACATATCAAGAATTTAATAAAGGGCAAGTGCCTAAAGGTATTATAATAAAAGATGCAAATAATATATTTTGTTCTAAACAAGTATATAAGTCATTATCAATAGGGCATAGTATTGCTCACATTTCAGATGTAGTTAGATTAAAAGTTGCTGCGGATATTAGAGGCATAGTAATGGATATGGATGCTGTAGTTTTAAGAAGTTTACCAGAGCAAGATAGTTGGTTTGCTTCTATGCCAGCAAAACTATCAGGAGGTGTAGCACCTAAGTGGAGCACATCACACCCACCTTTACATATAAATGATAATAGTTGGAATGGAAAAGCACTAGCATCATTTCCAATAAAGATTGATGATTATATAAAAGACAAGATATATATTTTGTCAGATAAAATTATAAAAACATTAAAAGAACAACCAAAGAAAAACTCAAAAGCTTGGAACTATATATTATGGGGTGTAAAAAAATTAATGAGTGTAAATAAAAAATCAAAAGTTTTTAAACCTATATATTTCTGTGCTTTGCCAGCTTGGTTACCTAAAGGGAATTGTTATTCTTTAGAAAGCCCAACAAGACTAGATGGTAAAACTAAATTGTTTGGACATACCTTACCTAGCATAGATGATATATTAAAAAGATCTTATGTAGTACAACATTTTTTTGAAAGCTCTGCACATATGCAGGGTGGGTTTGGAGTAACCTCAGAATCAAATAAAGATAATACATCTTTTTTTAAAAGACTACCTGATGACTGCTTACTTGCTAATGAAGCTAAGTTTGTTATTGGTAGTCAATGGCGAGAAGTATTAACACAAAGAGAAAAAAATAACAAATTATGAAACAACAAATAGATATTAGCAAAATAAAAGCAAACCCTGACAACCCAAGAATTATTAAGAACGATAAGTTTAAAAAGTTAGTCAAGTCAATTAAAGAATTTCCAGAAATGTTAGCACTTAGACCAATAGTTGTAGATGAAGATATGATTGTGCTAGGTGGGAATATGAGATTAAAAGCAAGTAAAGATGCTGGACTTAAAGAAGTTTGGGTGGAAATAGCAAAAGGATTAACAGAAGAACAAAAAAAAGAATTTATTGTAAAGGATAATGTAGGTTTTGGAGAATGGGAGTGGGATATGTTAGCTAATGAGTGGGATAGTGTACAACTAGCAGAGTGGGGACTTGATGTTTGGGAGAACAAAGATGACATAGTAGAAGATGAGCCTGAAGAAATGTTATCAAAAAATATTAAAGCACCACACTACGAACCTAAGAATGATAAACCTACTCTATCAGAGTTGTTAAATACTAATAAAGCAGATAAGTTAATTGATAAAATAAAATCGTTAAATTTAAGCGAAGAAGAAACATTGTTTTTAAGTCACGCTGCACTTAGGCATACAGTATTTAATTATGAAAAGATAGCTGATTATTATGCACACTCTAATAAAGAAGTGCAAGAGCTTATGGAAGAATCAGCACTTGTAGTGATAGACTTAGATGATGCAATTAAAAACAACTTTGTTACACTAACAGAGAAAATTAAAGATCTATACAAAGAGGAATATGAATAAAGAATTTGCAGTTTTTATAATGGTACATGGTAGGCCAAGTCGTATGAAAACATATGAAACCCTACGAAAACAAGGATATACAGGAAAAATTTATTGTGTTGCAGATAACTTAGACAAAACATTAGATGAGTATAAGTCTATATATGGAGATGACTTATTGGTATTTGATAAGAAGAAAGCTGCAAAAAAAATGGATAGTGGAGATAATAGTGGAGATTTACGAAGCACATTATATTCAGCTAACACTATTTTTGAATTAGCAGAAGAACATGGAATAAAACATTTTTTTATAATGTGTGATGACTATGATTGGTTTGGATACAAGTTTGATAGCATGTTAAGATATAAAGATAATAAGGTAAAAAATCTTGATAAGGTTTTTACATACTTGCTAGACTTTTATGTTAATACACCTATTAAAACAGTTGCCTTTGCACAAGGTGGAGACTTTATGGGTGGAAATAAAAGCTCATACGCAAAAGAAATACAATTAAAACGTAAGGCAATGAATACATTTTTATGTAGTACAGAAAGACCATTCCAATTTATAGGCAGACTAAATGAAGATGTAACTACTTATGTTAATTTAGGTAGTAAAGGTGATTTGTTTTTTACCATTCCAAATATAATGATAAACCAAGCAGCTACAATGCAAGTAAAAGGTGGATTAACAGATGTATATTTAGAATATGGTACTTATGTTAAATCTTTTATGTCATTAATGTACAACCCATCTTGTGTTAAAATATCAGAGCTTGGTCATACACACAAAAGAATACATCACAGAATTAATTGGAGAAAGGCTGTGCCTCGTATAATTAATCAAAAACATAAAAAATAATGGACAAAAGTGGACATATAAAAAAGAGTGCTATGCTACAAGCATTGGAAAAATCTTTAGGAGTTGTTACAGTAGCCTGTAAATCAGCTGACATTCCAAGAAGCACATATTATAAATGGCTAAAAGAGGACGAGGAATTTGCTAAGCAAGTAAAAGAGATTGAGGACATAGCACTAGACTTTGGAGAAAGCCAACTACACAAACAGATTGGAGATGGTAACACATCAGCTACGATCTTTTTTTTAAAGACTAAAGGGAAGCGAAGAGGTTATATTGAAAGAAGCGAGCTTGATTTATCAGGAGATGAACCTATAAAAATAAACATAGATCTTGGAGATTAATTCTGTATTTACTAAAAAACAAAAAGAGTGTTTAAAGTATCTCTATGATAAAACTACAACAGAGGTTTTGTTCGGAGGTGCAGCAGGGGGTGGAAAGTCTTGGGTTGGTTGTAGCTATTTAATTACAATGTGTTTAAACTATCCAAAGACAAGATACTTAATGGGCAGAAGTAAACTTGACTCACTAAAGAAAACAACACTAAATACTTTCTTTGAAGTATGTGAGCTGTGGGGCATAAAAGCAGGTAAACATTATAATTTTAATGCAGGATCTAACATTATAAAATTCTTTAATAAGTCAGAGATAATGTTAAAAGATTTGTTTTTATATCCATCTGATAGAAACTTTGACAACTTAGGATCTTTAGAAATAACAGGAGCTTTTATTGACGAAGCTAATCAGATAACAGAGAAAGCAAAGAATATAGTAGCATCAAGAATGAGATACAAACTAGATGACTATGATTTAATACCTAAACTATTAATGACTTGTAACCCAGCTAAGAATTGGGTGTACACACAATACTACAGACCATCTAAAGAAGGAAAACAAAAGCCATATAGAAAGTTTATACAAAGTCTGGTAGATGATAATGACTATATCTCTAAATACTACAAGACACAATTACAAACATTAGATGAGCTAAGTAAACAGAGATTGTTATTTGGTAACTGGGAATATGATGCAAGTAAAGATAACCTGATACAATATGATGCTATTATCAATATGTTTACACAAAAAGGCAAAGAAGGACAAAAATATATAAGTTGTGATGTAGCACGTTTTGGAAGCGATAAGACAGTTATTATGTATTGGGAAGGGCTACACCTTAAAAAGATACGAACGTTGCTTAAATCAGCTATAAATGACGTTGTGAACGAAGTAAAGCAAATACAACAGACTAACGCTGTACCATTAGCAAATATTATTATAGATGAAGATGGAGTAGGTGGGGGAGCAAAAGACTTTTTGAGATGTAAAGGTTTTGTTAATAATTCAAGACCACTTAAAAAAGAAAATTATGCTAATTTAAAAACGCAATGTTACTACAAGTTAGCTGAGTTAATAAACACAGCGCAGATAGGAATTACTTGTCCTGATATTAATGTAAAGAATGATATAATTGAAGAGTGTGAGCAAGTAAGAATGAAAGATGCAGACAAAGACACTAAATTACAGATGGTACCAAAGGACACAGTAAAAGATATTATTGGAAGATCCCCTGACTACTCAGATGCTTTAGCTATGAGAATGTATTACGAAATAGATAGTAATTTTGGCAGGTATTATGTGCAATAGAAAAGGGGGTGCCATTAGTAACCAACTAAGATGACAACCCCCTAACAGAAATGGAAACATTGAGAAATGAGGGGCGAATATACAAACTTTAAACTAAATAACAATTTTTTCTATATATTATTATGAAAGTCAAAATAAACAAAGACAATAAAATAAAAGAATTTAATCTTATAACAAAGTGGGAAGATGTAAATCTTGAAACTTATGGAAAGCTGCTTGATTTTAAGCGAGGCAATAATAGCGAAGAAGCACTTAGTATGATAAAAGCTATGTCAGATATTCCTAAAAAGTATATAAAATCATTAAGATTAAGTGATGTAACAACAATACTTTCTAAGCTAACTACAGTACAAGCATTAGAGAAAGGAATTTTGGAGCATGTTGTTAGAATAGATGGTGTTAATTATGGCTTTCACCCCAATTTAGATGAGATAACTTTAGGTGAGTATGCTGACATAGAGCACTTTATTGAAGATGATTATATGAAAAATCTTGATAAGATAATGGCTGTATTATATAGACCAATCACAAAAAGGAATGGCAAAGAATATACTATTGAGGCATATAACAGTAATATAGAAGAAAGAGCAAAAACTTTTAAGAAAATGTCTGCTAGTCAAGTGCAAGGTGCGCTGGTTTTTTTTTGGAATTTCGCAACAGAATTATTGATGAGTACGCAGTCGTATTTAATGGAACTGAATCAGGAAATCAGGAAGTCAAGCTTGATGGAGACTTCGCAAGTAGATGGGGTTGGTTTGGTGTAATGTATAGATTAACTAATGGAAATATAAAAGATTTGGAAAAAATAACAAAGATTGAGTTATTAGAATGTTTAACTTGGTTAAGTTATGAAACTGATTTACAAATATCACAAAATGTAACAAGAGATGGTACAAAATAAAACATATAATAATGTAATTAACACCCTGCTTAGACTAGGTGAATATCACGATCAAATTAGCACAACTTCTGTAGGAGATATATGGGAGATTGATATGGAAAAAAATACTAAATTTCCATTAATGCACTTAACACCAATAAATGTATCTACAGGAGAAAGTGAGTTGATATATAACTTTCAGGTTTTTATAATGGATATGGTTAGTGAGAAAGAAGATTGGACAGAGAACAATGCTAATGCTAATTTTACAAAACTTGTAAAGAAACTAAATAATGAGCAAGATGTATTTAATGAGTGCTTACAGATAAGTACAGATCTAATTAGTATGTTAAGGCATTCAGAAAGGCAATCACTAGCAGGTGTTAACGATATAAATTCTGCGATCTACTTTACAAATGGTGACTTTACATTAGAACCATTTCAAGAAAGGTTTGATAATCTTTGTTGTGGTTGGGTATTTCAAATAAATGTAGTAGTACAAAATGACTTCCAATCTTGTACTATTCCTGTAACTAAAGAGGGGGCTGGATATTAAGATGTTAGAATATTTAAAAAAAATAAACAAGATAAAACTAGGTAAGGTTGAGATACAAATAATGCCACCTACAATTAGAATAAAACTATGACCTACGAGGAATTATTAGAGAAATTAGAAGCAATAAGCATAAAGATGGAAACATATAATGACTATCCACAAAGTGCAGTTAATAATGCAAAAAGAGCTTTAAAATGGAAAAAAGAAAATGGAAGTAGTTGTGGAACTAAGGTGGGCTGGACAAGAGCTAACCAATTAGCAAACAGAAAAAAAATAAGCAGAGATACAATAGCAAGAATGGCATCATTTAAAAGACATCAACAACATAAAGATGTGCCATACTCAGAAGGGTGTGGTGGTTTAATGTGGGACGCTTGGGGTGGTGCTTCAGGTATTAATTGGGCAATAAATAAATTAAAACAAATAGATAAAAAATAAATGGAAGAAATTTTGAAGCTAATAGAAAGTTATGGACTAAATGTAGTGTTACTTTTAGGTTGCTTTTATGCTTTGTATAATTTCTTTTTTTTTAGCATACGAGAAGTTAAGGACACATTTTCAAAACATCACGAAAAAAATGCTAATAATATGGAAGAACTAAAAGAAAAAATCAATACAATTTTAACAATATTAAAAAATAAATAAATATGGCAGACTTAGTAACAACAATTTCAGAAACAGTAACATTAAATGGTGCTTTAAGAGGATCATCTAATGTGATAACAACTACTGGTATTGTAGATGTAATGGAACGAATATTAACTTGTGCACATTCTAACACTACAAAAATAGCAGTATTTGCAACTACACCACACACATCACCAGGAGCAATAGATGTAGAAAATGTAGCATATGCAAGAGTAACAAACCTTAGTACAACAGATGCAATATATGTAGTAGCATCGTCAAGTGCTACAAGCTGTACATTTAAAGTAAGACCAGAGGGCTCGTTTATTCTTTATAATGGAGAAACAGTAATGGTAGGTGAAGCGTCAGGAACACCAGCATTCCCTACATTACAGACAATAGACACATTAGCAGTTAAGCCATTTGGAACCGAAGATTGTCAAGTAGAATTATTTGTAGGACTTACATAGAATGATTAACAGAAGATTTGAAAACTCATTAAATGACTTTGGTAAAAAGGTTGTAAACCTCTCAAAAGGAAACTTACAAAAAGCTAAAAAGGGAGGTGGTACTTTAGAAAGCTCAGTTCGTTATGGAATAGATAAAAATAATGATATGTATTCTGTAAATTTCTATATGGAATATTATGGAGCTTTTGTAGATGCAGGTGTATCAGGTGCAGGTGGAACCTTAAAAGGTGGTAAATATCCAGGCACATACTCAGGCATACAGCAATATAAGAACTATAAATCAGAATGGGTGAATAGCCCATTTAGATTTGGTAGTGGTAAAAGCTCAGGGAGTATATACAAAGGCATAGGATCTTTTATTAAAAAGAAAGGACTACAACCAAGAGTACCTAAAGGACAAAAGGGTGGAGGTCAATACAAATCTACATTAGGAATGAAAATAGCAATGGTAAAAGTATTATGGACAAAAGGTATAAAGGGAATCAGCTTTTTTCAAAATGCTATTAGAGTAACATTAAAAAACTTTGAGAATGAAATTTTAACATCTATAAAATTTGATGTACTTGAAGAAATAAAAAAACAAACAACATAAAATAATATGAGCACATCTATAAAACAAAGGCCATTATTTTCAGGAAACAGAATACCTGTGCCAGTAGGTCAAGACTTAATATTTGTTTTAACAAATCATAATATAATCACAACACAGGTTGAAGTAAAGTTTGTAGCACGAGTACATATAAGTCCTGATCAACCACCAAATATGTCTACAACAGCTGATCTAGTCGGTACATTTAGAACTGTACCAAATAATAATGGAGCAGGTATTTTTAACTTTCGAGATATTATAGAAAGCTATGTATCGGCTGATCATACTACAGCAGAAAGAGCATTAGTAAAAGGTGAGGCTGATCCTAATAAAGATGGAGACAAATATCCAATTCATATGATAGATAAGTGGAGTAGAAACAGGAATTTAGCAAGATATTGGTCTGTAGAATTTTGTACTGAATACTTAGACACATCGACAGGTATAATTATAGAAACTGATTTTCGTAATAGCGCAGTACATATGATTTTTAATGGTTATGTAACTAATGATGAGTATTATCAAATAGGTGGATTTTATGGTAACAGCTTTGGCTTTAGAATGGATCAAACACCTAACAATTATGTAGTAGGTACAGGTGTTAACTCATTATTCTTAACTAATATGAGATCAACTCAGTATGTTAATAAAAATGACTATGGAACATTAGCTTTGTTTAGGGGTCAAACTATAAAAACACTTGCAGTAAGATACAAAAAATACAGTGCTGGGTTTACTACATTAAGTTATGGAACTACCTCTGCTAATGGTTTAGGTACACAAGGAACAAATATTCAAAGACAGTTTGCTTATATAGGTGCGGGACCAGGGAATATTAGACAATGGGATAGTGGTTTTGGTACAGCTTTAGATGCAAATGATATAGAGTATTATGAAATATATACAAGAGACAGCTCAGTTAATCAAAGCTCACAAAAAATAACATACTATGTAAACTGTCCTGATGCAGTAGGAGCAGCAAGAGGTTACGAACCTATAAGGTTATGCTGGTTAAATCAATGGGGTGCTTGGGATTATTACACTTTTACTATGAAATCTATAAGAAAATATAATACGAAATCTAGTACATATAATCAGTTAGGTGGTAGTTGGGGAGGTGCTACATATAAAATGAATAGCTACAAAGGTGGTAAAAAAACATTTAGAGTAAATACAACAGAGACTATTACAATCAACACAGATTTTCTTAATGAGAAAGAGTCGAAATCTTTTGAGTTTTTAATTAACAGTCCTGAAGTTTATATGTTAAGTGGTTATCAAGAAGAAACATCTTTGGAGTTTAACAGAAATGCTAATAATGAGTATGTGCAACCAGTTAGGTTAGTTTCAAAAAGTTTGACTAGAAAAACAGTTGCTAATGATAAAAATATACAATATACATTTGATATTGAATTGTCTAAAACATTAAAAACACAAAGCATATAATATGTCTGTACAGTTATCAGTATTTCCACAAGTTGGTATTAACACTTCACAATTAGCAAACCCAAATTATAATTATTTGGTAGACTGTTTTAATTGGAATAGTTTAAACAGCTCTGATAGTAATACAATATCAGGATCAGCTAGTTTTGTGCAGAATCAGATAAACCACTATTTTCCATTAGGTATTCAGCCAGGTGTTTTTTATAGAGGTTTTAGCACAACTGTTCAAGTTACTAATGTTAATAATGCTGCTTTATTTCAAGTTGGTCATAGCTGTATTATACAAAAACTTACAAATATATTTCCAGGAGTTAATTATAAATTTACAGGAACAGTAGATCTTTATACGCCAGCTGCTCCAAATAAATTTACGATGCACGAATATGATGGTGATAATTTTGTAACATCACACGAGATAAGTAGTATAAACGCATATCAAAATAATACAGGGGGTTCGTTTATTTTTAATTTTAATCCAATAACATTTTCTACACACAACCCAACTATTGTTTTACATTATCATTCTTATGGTTCGTCAGCATCTGCTTTTGCATTAAATAGATGTTTTTTACAAAGAACAAGTAATCAACCACCTACTTTTAATAATCTATTTCAAAATGGTGAGGTGATATTAGATCTATATGAAGATGAGGATATACCACTAACACTAAGTGTAGATGATTTTACAAAAGTAGCAGAGAAAGTACAGTCATATTCAAAGAGTTTTAGAATACCACAAACAAAAAGAAATAAAAGAACTTTTAATGATATATTTGAAATAACACGATTTTCTGATGGCATTGCATTTAATCCTTACATGAAAACAGAATGTGTATTAAAGGTTGATGGAATTTTAATATTTAAAGGATTTTTGAGATTAATTGATGCTAATGAGAAAGATGGAGAAGTGAGTTATAATATAAATTTATATAGTGAGTCAGTAGCACTTAAAGATGTACTAGAAAAAAGAAAGATAGGTGATATTGATTTTAGTGAGTTAGAACACCAATATGAGATGAACAATATTGATAGTAGTTGGGGTGGCTTAGGTTTAAACCTAGACAACGCACTACCTACAGGAACCTATGCAGGAACACCAGGATCTACAAGAACAAAGGTTTTAAAATATCCATTTGTAGACTGGACACACCAATACACTTATAATACTGCACAGATGCCTACACTACAAAGACTTGAAGATGCTTTTCGTCCTTGGATAAGTTGTAAGTATTTAATTCAAAGAATATTTGAACAATCACCATTTACTTTTAAAAGTGATTTTTTCGACTCAACTGATTTTGAAAATCTTTATATGGATTTTAATTGGGGATCTGAGGGAATGCCTAAGTCAAAACCACAAACTGACCACCCAATGTTTGCATTTACGATGGTATCAACTGGATCGATCACTATACCAAGTACTTTTACACCTTGTTTAATGGATATTGGTATAATTGCGCAACCACCTACACAATACGATACTACAACAGGTATTTTTACTGCTGACAGTGATAATATGGAAGTGATTGTAACTTCAAATATAAATGTTATTTTAAGTGGAAGTAGTGCTATTGCACATCAGCAAATTAATGCAACTATTAATGGTCTTGCTCAAACTATTCCTGGTCCTATGACAGTACTAAATGGAGGTGCGGTTGAAAGTCTTACATCTCATACTTGGATTCTTAACTTAAATAATCTTGATTCATTTACTTTTGAACTAAAAGTTAATATTGCAGTTGGATCAGGTTGTGTTTTACAGGCACCGAGTTTTTCAACAGGTGGTGGAGCAGAATATCAAGTTAGTATTATTAATGTTGTAAATTCATCAATAATTAATACGCAAAGGGGTGAGCTATCTCAATGGGAGTTTTTAAGTGGTTTTATAAAAATGTTTAATCTAGTCACACTACCAACAGAAATTCCAAATGAAATACAATTTGAACCATACCCTGATATATTTATTTCACAATCAGATGGTAAATCTTTAAAAGAAAGAGGTGTTACACACGATTGGACAGAAAAATTAGATGTAAATGATATAAGATTAAAACCACTTACTGACTTAGATGCCAAAACTATTTTTAAGTTTGTAGAAGATGATAGTGATTATGCCTTTAGAACATATAAAACTGCTACACAAGGACATCTTTATGGTAGTAAGGTTTTTGATGCTAGTGGAGCAACTTTATTAGAAGGGAATGAAGAAATTGAAGCCAAACCTTTTGCTTCTACAGTTATAAAAAGACTTGAAAACTATTTAAATGAATTTATTGTGCCAGCTATTTATGATTTTGGAGATAGTGGTCCTGAGCCTTTTGATAATACACCAAGGATCTTACATTGGTGTGGTGAAGTTACTATGGCCAATGACAGATATACAGTGCCTAATCAAAATGGTGTTGCTGGAACTTATAGAGCAAATTATGGGTTAATGTCCCATGCTACAGATGCACCAATAAATAATAATGATTATGACTTTGTTTTTGGAGAACAAGGATTGTTTCCTGGAATGGGTAGTGGAACATCTAACAATTTATTTAATCTCTATTGGTTACCTTATTTTAATGAATTATACAACCCTGATACTCGTACACTAACTTTGCGTGTAAATCTAACAGCGTCTGATATAAATACATTTAACTTTAGTGATAAAGTGTTTATAAAACAAAGAGTATTTAGAGTGAATAAAATAGACTACAAACCACACGACTTATCAATAGTTGAATTTATACTTATACCATAATGAGCAGAACAAGAACTACAATAAAGAAATTAACAGGATATGTATTAAAACCAGCAGGAGTTTATGGTGGTATTGTTCGTTTTACAGAAGATGGAGTGAATGAAGCACTACCTGATAGAAAAACTTGTGAGGCATATGGTTATTTTTATGATGAAACTTCAAGCACTTGTTATGCCTATAAAGCAAATATGACACAGTTAAAAGTGCAGCAAAAACAAGGTGATAATAATGTAGTAAGAGGTGGGGGAAATGTATTTTATGATGGTGTTAATAATACTACAATACAGGGTGGTAAAAATACATTAAATGGTTTAAATAGAAATGATATTTTAATAGGTGATCAGAACACAATAGCAAGTGGTGTAAATAACTCATTAATTATAGGTGAGCTAGCAAATGTAACTACAAACAATTCTTTATATATAGGTGCTAACCAGCCTGATGATAATTTAGGGGAAAGACAGACAATAATTTTATCTTATGGATGTCAAAGTACAGGAACAGACCCTTCAGCAACAGCAGGGGGTACTGTATCTTCAGGTATAAATAATATTGTAGGAACTAGATATGTAATGCCTGATAATTCTATTTGTTATTTTCATGCAGATACAATAGCAGTAAGGACAGGAGGAACAGCAGCATCAGGTGCGGTAGGAGATTTTTATTCAGCAGTAGAAAGAGGTGTAATAATAAACAAGTCAGGAACTTGCACAATATCACGAGAAAGAGATACAATTAAAACATCAGGAACAGTAACAAACTGGAGGGTGAACTCAGGGGTTGGTAGTGGTAACACATTAGCTTTTCAATGTAGAGGGAATAATGATATGACAATAGAATGGAATATTACAGTAACAATAACAATGATACAAACTAGTGTTAGTTTATAAAAAATAGAATATGGCAGAAGAACTATATATGAGTATAAAGACTGATGTAAAATCAGCAACAAAAGACACTCAAGATTATACAAAATCACTAAAAGGTGCTCAGGATAATGTAAAAGAAATTAATGAGCAACTTGCTATACAGAACAAGTATATATTAGAGCAAGAGAAAGAGCTGTTAAAATTAAAACAAGCACAAGATGCAATACCAAAAGGTGCTTGGAGTGCACAAGCCCCTAAACTTGCAGAGGACATTAAAAAACTTACAGGTGAAATAAAGGGTGAGAAATTAGCACTTAAAGATCTACAACTGCAACAGCGTGAAGCTACAACCACAGTAAAAGAATTTAATCAAGCTCAAAAAGAAACAGGAGATACTTTAATGGATGACATTAAGAACTTTAAAGTGTTTGGACTTTCTTTAAATGGTATATCAGCTTCGTTTAAAAAAATAGTACCTGCAGCAAAATTAGCATTCTCTTCAATTAAAGCTGGATTAATATCTACAGGAATAGGTGCTTTTGTAGTTGCTCTCGGATCTATTACATTATGGTTTACAAAGACTAAGGCAGGAGCTGAGGCACTTACGAAGATCTTTGCTGGTTTTGGTGCAGCTATAAGTGTTATTGTAGATAGAATTACAGACTTTGTTAGCGCAGTTGGTAAACTATTATCAGGTGATATTTCAGGTGGTTTATCTGCTATGAAAAACACATTTATGGGAATAGGTGATGAGATTGTAAGAGAAACGCAAAAAGCTGTAGAATTAAAAGAGGCATTAAATAGATTAGCTGATGCAGAAAGAGAATTAAATGTAGAAACAGCAAAAAGAAAAGCAGATATTGAGGAGTTAAGACGAGCTGCAGATGATATGAATTTAAGCGCAGAGGAACGAATAGAAAAACTACAAAGAGCAGCACAGATTGAGCAAAATCAAATGGAGCAAAGAGTAGCAAATGCAGCAGAGGCTGTAAGAATACAACAGGAACAAATGGCTCAGTCTAAAAATATGAAAGAAGATTTACAAGCATTAGCAGACTTAGAAATTAATCTTGCTAATATTAGACGAGAAAGTGCAAAAGTACAAAGGACACTACAGCGTAAAGAGAATGCAATTCGTAGGCAGCAAAGAGCAGCAGAAAGAGCAGCTCATAAAAGATATATACAAAGACAGAACGAAAAAATAAGAAAACAAAATCAAACTGTACAAGAATTTAATAAGTTGTACCAAGAAGATTTTTTAAGTTCTATAAAAAGTGAAGAGAAAAAAGAAAAGGTTCAAGCTGAATTAAGATTCCAAGCGCGAGAGGACGAAATAAATGAAACTGTCTTTAATGCTAAAAAACGAGAAAAATTACTAGCTGATAACTTTACTATTTTTGAAAAAGAAAAGAATGACATTAGAATTAAGTTTAGAAAGTTACGAGAAGAACAAGATAAGCAAGAGGCAGCACAATTACTCGCTAGAGAACAAGAAAACACCTTAATGCTAATTAAAAATGAAAGAGATAGAGCGTCAAAAGAACTAGATTTTCAAGAAGAAGCAGAAATGAAAGCTATCGAAGGAACAAGAAATTTTGAGGAACAAAAAGAAGCGATAGAAGAAAAATACAGAATTTTAAGAAAGCAGAAAAAAGATCAAGAAGCCGAAGAGGACAAGGCAAGAGATGGAGATGTTGCAGCATTTAAAGTTGAAATGTTAGCGCAAGGTCTTGATGTGTTTAGTAGAATTTTAGATGTACAAGGTCAAGACTTAGAAAATTCATATAAAAAAGAAATACAACTTGCAGAGAAAAATGGAAAGAGCACAGAAGCTATTGAAAAGAAATATGAAGCTAAACGAAGAAAGCTAGCAGAACAACAGAAACAAGTAAAAATTGGTATGGCTGTAATAGATACATATCAATCTGCTGTAGGAGCATATGCTTCTGCTATGGCTTTACCGCCTCCTGCTGGATTAGTTATGGCACCTATTTCTGCTGCATTAGCAGTTGCAGCTGGATTGGCTAATGTTGCTATGATAATGAAAACACCTGTTGCAGGAAGTGGTGGAGGATCTGCAGGTGGAGGTGGAGGTGGAGGTGCAAGTGCAGGTGGTGGTGGTATGCCTCCTGCTCCAGAGTTTATGACAGGTGGGTTTACATTACCTGACTCAGAAGAGCCTGAACCAATAAAAGCGTTTGTAGTAACTGATGAGATGACAAGTAGTCAAAATCAATTAGCTAATATAAGACGAAGATCAACAATATAAAATCAAATAAATAATAATTAAATCTATATATCAATATGCCGTGTAAAAAATGTGAATCAGGAAAGGTGAAGTGGGGTGAAAGGGGTGAATGTGAATATGACACTATTGAAGAGTGTGAGAAAGCAAACCCTGATAACCACTACGAAGAACAAAAACCTACAAAAATTGTAGAGCTTATAATTAGTGAAGAAAACGAAGATCTTGCTATTGACGCAATAAGTCTAGTTACATCTCCTGCTATTGAGCAAGACTTTGTATACTTTAATAAACAAAAAAACAATCTTACATTAGCTAAAGTAGATGAAGAAAAACGAATAGTTGTTTCTCCTGCTTTAATACCTAACAAGCAAATATTTAGGTATGATGCAAATACAGATTCTGAATACTATGTATATTTCAGTCCTGAAACTGTAAGAAAAGCAAGTGAGTTATACTTAAAAAATAACAATCATCATAAAGCTACATACCAACATCAGGATAGAGTAAGTGGTGTTTTAACAGTTGAGTCTTGGATAAAAGAGGGTGATATGGATAAGTCTAAATTGTATGGTTTTGATTTACCTAATGGAACTTGGTTTGTTAAAATGAAAATAAATAATACTGAGCTTTGGAATAAAATAAAAGAAGGTGAGTTGAAAGGAATCAGTATTGAGGGCTATTTCACAGACAAGATGGAAAAAATGTCTGAAAAAGCACCTACAGATCAAGAAATCTTACACGCTCTAAATGAGATAATAAAGGAAAATCAAACAAAGTAATAATTAATCTATATATTAAAAAAAGAACTTATGGACATCAAAGAACAAATACTAGTTGCTCTTGGCCTAAACAAAGACGAATCAGTTGAGTTAGGGTGGCAAGGCAAAAGCGAAGATGGAACAATCTTCGTATCTACAGCTGAGGAGTTAGAAGCTGGTGTAGACATTTCTGTATTAACAGAAGATGGTACTACAATTTTATTACCAATCGGAACTTATAAGACTGACAAAGGTTTATCATTTAGAGTCGAAGAAGAAGGTGTTGTAGCTGAAGTTATTGAATCAGAAACTGAAGAAGAAGATACTATGAAAGATGATAAAAAAGAAGCTGACGAAGCATATGAAAAAGCTGACTTTGAAGAGTCTGAAGATCTAGGTGAAGATAGAGGTGAAGATGATGACGAGGTTGCAGTAGATGATTGGGAGGGTATGGAAAAAAGAATCAAAAATCTTGAAGATGCTATTGCAGACATTAAAGCAAAACTTGGTGAAACTGACTCAGAAGAAATGTCAGAAGAAACTACAGAAGAAGTATCTGACAAACCTAAGTCTATAAAGAAAACAGAAGTTGTAGAATTTTCTACTGAAGATGAAATCAAAAGACTTAAAGAAGAAAACGAAAAACTGAAAACAGAATTATCTAAAACACCTGCTGAAGCACCTTTAAACACAAATGCTTTTTCAGACAAAGATAGTTGGTTTAATCAAACACAAGTAAAACAAACAAATCTTTCTAAAAGAGAAAGAATATTAAATACTATATTAACAAATAAAAATTAAAAATTATGGCTTATACAGGAACTCCTGCAATAACAAGCACTTATGCAGGTAAAGCGGCTGGCTTTTATATAGCAGCTGCACTAAAAGAAGCAAAATCATTGGAATATATAACAATGATTGAAAACATTAAGTACAAAGAAGTAATTCAAAAAATGGCTGGAGCAAATTTAGTAGCTGATGCAACTTGTGACTTTACAGATGCAGGTACATTAACTATGACAGAGGCTGTTTTAACACCTAAGAACTTACAGGTGAATGTAGACCTTTGTAAAGGTAAACTATTGTCAAGTTGGGAAGCAGCTGATATGAGAGCAGGTGCAAACAATCAAACATCTCCAAGATTTGACGAGTATGTTATTTCTTACTTCTCACAAATTATTGCTGATGGTGTTGAAGGTTCTATATGGAATGGTCTTGATGCAAATGCAGGACAATTCACAGGATTTTCACAAGCTGGTAACGGACACTTAATCAACGATGCTACAGTTGTTGATGTAGCTAACCACGGTGGTGCTGGTACAGCTTACGATACAAGTAACATTGTAACAAACTTGACTAATACTCTTGCAGCTGTACCAAGTGCAGTATATGGCAGAGAAGATTTACACATATATATGTCTCCAAAGACTTACAGATTATACATTGCAAAAATGTCTGCTGATGGATATTTAAATGCTTACAACATGCAAGGTGACTATGCTCCTTTATTTGAAGCAACTAAGTTAGCTGTATGTCCAGGTATGCAAGATGATACATTAGTAGCTGCAGAAAAATCTAATTTATTCTTTGGTACTGACTTAATCTCAGATGCTACATCTATTAAAATGTTAGATATGGGTGACTTAGATGGTTCTGATAACCTTAGAGTTGTTTGTAAATATTCAGGTGGTACGATACAAGGAGTTGGAGCTGATATTGTTTTAACTGCTTAATAACTAGAATTAAATGAGAGTAGGGGTGTCAAAGCCCCTGCTTTTCTTAACATAAAAAATATATACAAATGGCATGTACTTCATTAACAAAAGGTAGAGGACTAGATTGTAATCGTATATCAGGTGGTGTAAAATACGTTTACTTTGGTGTTTATGACCAATTTTCTCCACTACCTGCAGTAACATCAGGTGAGGTTACAGATATTGAAATGGGATCTAATACCCTTTACAGATATTCTGTACCAAGAGGATCTACTACTGCATCAGAAACAATTACAGGTTCTACAGAAAATGGAACTTTATTTTACACACCAACTGTAAGTATGGTATTAAACAAACTTACAAAAGAAGATCAGAATCAGATAAAACTTTTAGGACAAACACAAGTTATTATATTCTGTCAGCTACACGCACAACTTGCAAATGGACATGATGTTATTATTGCAATGGGTGTACAAAACGCAATGTCACTAAACGCAGGAACAGCTGAAACTGGAGCTGCATTTGGAGACAGAAATGGATATACTTTGACTTTTGATGGTCTTGAAGCTGATCCATTCCCAATTGTTGCAGATTATACAACTGTACCATTTGACAACGGAGCGTTTACAATGGGAACTATTGTTACTTCGTAACATTCTTGGTGGTTTTTAAATAGCTTGATGGGGGTGGGGTGGTTCGACCACTTATAGATTTATCTAGCGTTCATCAATAAAAGGAGTGACTTCGGTCACTCTTTTTTTATATATGCAAATAAAATCAACTTTTTTCTATATATATGTATATGATACAAGGAACTACTGAAACAGATTTTAAAGCGTATATATCAACAGAAGATAATCGTATTGATACATCTGTTAGTAAATCACAAATTCGTCATCTAGTAAAAATTACAAATGATATGACTGATGCTATTTATTATTGTTATCCAACAGAAACAATTAACGATAGATATACAGAAATGACTTTTACATATAATGCTACACCTGATAGGTGGTTAGGACAAGTCAAATTAATACCATCAGGATATTATAAGTATGAAGTGTACGAGGTGGCTTGGTCAGGTACTGTGGTTATGTCAGCTGACTATGCTCCAGGAACAGAGGGTACTGTATTAACACCCCCTGCTTCTAACAAAGGTGTAGTAAAAGGAATTGTTACAAAAGGAAAATTGTTAATGACAGATAAGTCAGGAACAGAACAAGTACAATACACACAACACCAAGAACCAAAAGACACTAATTATATTTATTACGGACAATAAAATAAATTATGAAAGATAATATTTTAAACATAAACTTAGAAACTGAAACTGCACCTGTAGTAACTGAAACAAGAGGCAAAGAGTGGATAAGCTATGGAACAGAACATTGGGCAAACTTATATCCACAATTTTTGATAGATCTATACTACAACTCATCTACTCAAGCTGCTATTATAAATGCTACATCTGAGATGATAGCTGCAGAAGCACTTGTTATTGAAGATGAAGATGATAGAGATCTTGATGCAAGAGTAAAGCTAAGTCATTTTATGGATAGAGCTAACAGTAATGAGAGCTTACACGAGGTGATTAAAAAAATAGCTTTTGACTTTAAACTACAAGGTGCTTTTGCGCTTAATATAGTATGGTCAAAGGACCGAACACAAATAAGTGAGATCTATCATATACCTGTAGAAAAAATCAGAGCTGAAAGACCAGACAAGTTTGGTAAGGTTACAGGGTATTTTGTTTGTGCAGACTGGGCTAATACAAGAGCTAACAAACCGCATAGAGTACCAGCTTTTGATACTAATGACAGGACTTCTGCTAATCAAATATTGTATTCAGGACTTTACAGTCCTAATATGAATGTTTATCACACACCTGACTATGTAGCATCAAATAACTGGGCGTTAGTAGATCAAAAGGTGGCTGAATTTCACTTATCAAATATATCAAATGGATTTGCAGGATCATACTTTATTAGCTTTGCAAATGGTATTCCAACAGCAGAAGAAAGATACCAAATAGAAAGTAGTCTTGCACAGAAATTTACTGGAGCAAAATCTGCTGGTCGATTTGTGCTAACATTCTCAGATGATAGAACAAGAACACCTGAAATCAACCCAATAAGTATGGCTGATGCTGACAAGCAGTATTTAGCACTACAAGAATTACTCGTTCAGAACATCTTAACAGGGCACAGGGTTACCTCACCTATGCTAATGGGAATTAAATCGGACACAGGGCTTGGAAATAACGCTGACGAGCTAAATACAGCAGCAAACTTTTACCTAAATACTGTGGTGAAGCCATATCAAGATCATATCGTAAAAGAATTACGAAAAATCTTTAAAGTAAATGGTATGGATATGCCTGTTAATTTTGTACAACTTAAACCAATTACAACAAGATTTACAAATCAAGATCTTGCAGCAGTAATGACACAAGATGAAATACGAGAAGAGCTTGGATTGCCACCTTTAGAAACTAATGTAGAAGTACGAGAAGATCTAGCAAAGGTTGGTACTATGGTAACTGATGGGGTTGAGCTACCTTTATATGATACTGTAGAAGAAGCAGAAGCAGAAGCTCTTAAAATAGGTTGTAAAGGACACCACGAACATAAACAAGATGGAAAGACTTATTATATGCCTTGTGAAAATCACGAGCAAATTACAAATCTACATAAAGATTGTAAGTGTAATATGTCACTAGAAAAAACAGATCTTGATAGCTTTTTAGAAACATTAGATGATATTCCTGAAGATTGGGAATTGATTAGTGAAGAGGTTGTAGATGGAGAACATCAAGACTTTGACTATGAAGCTGAGATTAATAAAATAGCAAATGAAAAATTAGAGTTGGCTGTAAGTACAGGAAGAGCAAACCCTAATGCTAGAAGTAAACAAGATGGCCTTAATAGAAGTGGTACAGAGTTTTATAAAGTAAGATATGTATACACTAATGATAATTTTTTAAAAAATAAATCAGGTACAAATAGAGATTTTTGTACAAAGATGATGGAAGCAGAAAAGATATATCGAAAAGAGGATATATTGAGAATGAGTAAATTAAAAGTAAACCCAGGCTTTGGTCCCTATGGAGCTGACAAGTACTCAATCTGGCTATACAAAGGTGGTCCTCAATGTCACCATTTTTGGCTGAGGCGCATATACAAAGCACCACCTAGTCAAGATGATGATGTTTATTATCCTGATAATGTGCAAGATCAAGACTACATAGGATATACACAAGCAAGACAAGAGGGGTTTACTGCAGAAAAAAATGATAATTTGGTAGCAATACCACCAAGACGAATGGACAATCACGGATATATAAACCCTAGATAAAATGGCATACATATTATTCATATCAGAATCAAAGCTAAAAGACAGCACAGCGATCAACTTAAATGTTGATGTAGAAATATTATTGCCTTATGTAAGACAGGCACAAAAGTTATACGTTGAAACAAAGCTTGGTACAGACTTAACAGATAGATTAAAAACAGATATTAAAAATGGAACTTTAGCTGGAGCATACAAGACTTTAGTAGATGACTACATAGGCGATATGTTACCGAACTGGGCATTTTATCACGCTGTACCTTTTTTACGATTTAAGGTGGAGAATGGCAATATATATAGTAAGACTAGCGAGACAGGAAATGCTTTAAGTACAGAGGAAGCACAGCACCTCAGAGAGGAAGTTAGAAACACAGCTGAATATTATACTGAGAGAATGATTGATTATGTAAGAAATAACATCAGTAGCTTTCCTGAATATAATACCAATAGTGGAGCAGATGTAAACCCTGATATTAATGCTTATTATAATGGAATGAATCTTGAAAGACCAAGACCAAGCAATAAATTAACATTAAGAGACTTTTTAAAACCAGGTGATTTATCATAATGAAGAAACACTACAAACCAAAACCAAAAAATATAACTAAATTGAAATCATATTTAGATAAAAAAACTAATAATGGACAAAGTAAAAGACACAGTACAAGTAGCTGTAGCAAATAGCACGGCTATCGGTTTTAGCATTACAGAATGTAATGAAATATTAACATTCGTATCGCTAATTCTGGCAATAGCTTTTACGGTGTATAAATTTTTTAAATTTAACAAAGATGCCTAAACGAAGAAAGCTCAACTCAAAAAACCCTAAATATTTTAAAAAAGATGAAAAGGATATTAAAATTCGTAGAGAGTTTGTTTGTGAAACTGCTAATGGAGCCAAAGTCTATAAAGTCTGGTACATCTAATTTGGACTTAACTTATTTTAAAATTACTGAGTTTGACAGTCCTGACGAGCCTGGATCAGGATATAAAATGGACAAAGATTTTTTATACAGACTAGATACCGCAAGAGGTATTGCAGGTATACCATTTAAAATTAATTCAGGTTATAGATCTAAGTCAAGAAACCTGCTTGTTAAGGGGCGTGTTGGATCTAGTCATCTAGTTGGTAAAGCAGTTGATATTGCATATTTTGGAAGTCGAGAAAGATATTTAATAATAAAATCTTTAATGGAAGTTGGTATTACTAGATTTGGAATTTCAAAGACTTTTATACACTGTGATGTTGATAACACTAAAGATCAAGATGTGATTTGGTTATATTAAGAATATAAATTTGAGTATTAACAAAAACAATAATTATGAAACAGTACATTTTAATGAAACTTTTAAAATCTAAAAAAGTATGGTTGGGAATATCATCTATCGTAATTCCTTTAATAGCAGGTGCTATTGGAGCTGACGAAGATGCTGTAGCAAAAATATGGTACAGCTGCCTTGCTATGTTATTAGGACAATCTGCTGCTGACTTTGGAAAAGAGTCAAAGTAATAGGTACAGATTAAAACCTCACGAAATAGAGGTGTTAAAAAAAATGCGAGAAACCGAAACCAGTAATGTGCTGGTTATCGGTGACTTGCATGAACCATTTTGTTTAGATACATATTTAGAGTTTTGTATTGATAAATATTATGAATATAAATGTACTGAGGTTGTATTTATAGGCGATATAATTGACAATCATTATTCTAGCTATCACGAGTCATCTGCTGATGGTATGGGTGGACTAGCAGAGCTTGAATTAGCAATTAAAAGAATAGCAAGATGGCGAAATGCCTTTCCAATGGCAACTGTAATAATTGGAAATCATGATCGAATTATAATGCGTAAAGCACAAACATCATCAATTCCTAGTAAGTGGATTAAATCATACAAAGAAGTATTAGAGGTGCCTGACTGGAACTTTGTAGAAAGATACGAAAAAGATGGTGTACAGTATATACACGGTGAGGGTGGTACAGCTAGAACAAAGTGTAGAGCTGATATGATGAACACAGTACAAGGACATCTACATACACAATGTTATACAGAACATTATGTTGGAAAAACATTTAGAGTGTTTGGAACACAGGTTGGCTGCGGAATTAATCACAAATCTTATGCTATGGCTTATGCTAAGTATGGTAAAAGACCAGCTGTTGGTTGTGCTGTTATACTTAATAATGGTAAAACCCCACTTAATATCTTAATGCCTTTATGAAAAAATTAGATCCTTCAATACAAGTTTTTGTTTTCTATATGCTTATAATCATAGGCGTTATATTACTAAATACATATATATTTTACTAGAGTAGATAAACAATTTGTTTAAAAAGTTGTTTATATGTTAAATATTTTTCTTATCTTTGTAATACAAGAGAGGGAAGAAAGAGGGAAAGAAACCAGTAGGAGTGAAAGCCTCCCGATATAATCTAAATGCAAGGTCAATCTCAACTCGTGACAAGCAACTCTCTAAACCCAATAAAGGCAAGAAGCAACCACCTTACCAAACGGAGCAAAAGTTTAACTAAAACAAAAGAAATGAGAAAAAAAGAAATCAGACAAAGTATCTTAGGCAGATACATAAGACTTTTAGTAAATAACAATTATGAGTTCGAGAGTATTTTAGGACAGTCATTACTAAATATAGACTATAAAAAAGTTTATAATCAAATGCAAAAATTTACAGTACGCGATTATGACTTTTTAAGTCAAGAAGAAAAAACAGAACTAGAATTATTAATCAATAAACTTTAAGAAATGAGAAACGAATTTAAAATGAAAGAGGCTACAACCAAACAAGAAGCTATTATATCAATATGTGATGTAATGAAAGAGAACCCATTGTTTTTAAATAAGTGCACAAGTGATTTATTTATATTATTAAATGAGTTAGCTACAAACAAACAAAGAAAAATGTGGCTAGACTGTTTAAAATTTAGTCAAGTCAGAGATTTATTTATAGAAATCAAAAAAGAGTATTATAACTTTAAAGACAATACACAATGGAATTACTAAGCGAATACTGGGTATTAAAACCCTCATACGATAGTGTATCAGTTTACGACTACAACACAGATACTCATTGTGTAGATTATAAAAGATCAGGAAGCTGTGTAGTAGTTGTAGGAACTAAAGAACAGATACTAGATAAATTTAGATATATGTTAAGAAACCACGGATGGCAATGCAGAGATAGTTACACTATTGATACAAGACAAGAGTGGGTAGATCTATATAATGAGAAAAAAGAATGTTTAATTTTAAATGCAAGATAATGGAAAAAGAAACTGAAATAATAAAAAGAATGAATGACATAAACACATTCCAAGCACACGAAAACGAAGTATGCCTAAGAGGAACAGATGAGTATGGTAACGACTTTACAGTTTGGTGGGATAGTTACGACTTTATGACTTGGATAGACTCAGACAGCTTAAAATACATAGGTGAACAATTAACTAAATACATACAAGAGAAATGAAAACGAATGTAAATGAATATGAATTCTGTAGATGGTTTGAAGAAAACAGACCATATAATTTTAGTTACAATGGTGTAAGAGCATTATATGATATGCTAACTAATTATGAAGAAGATACAAACGAAGAGATAGAGTTTGATCCAATAGCGTTCTGTTGTGAATATACAGAATATGAAAGTATAGAAGAATTTTGGCAAGATTATGACAAAGAAGAATATCCTGATGAAGAATCAATAATGGATAATACATTTTATTGGGCATTCGGTGATGGATCTTTTATCATACAAAGTTTTTAGTTAAAAAAATTTATTATCTTAACAGTCATTAATCAAAATATATAGAAATGAAAACAGAAATTTTAAAACAAAAGTACGAGAAGTACAACCTAACAAGAGATGATGTATTCAAACATCAGCATTACATTATTATCACAAGAAGTGGTATTGAAAAGATCCAAGCACTAGAAAATATACATATTAATTATGATGTAGTAAAGTCAGAACCAAACTTTGCGTCTGTAAAAGCTACAGCAATTAAAGAGCAAAACACAGTACAAACTTTTGGTTCAGCATTAAAGGGTAACAGCTTTAAAGATGGAAATACAAACACTTGGTATGTATTAGAGATGGCAGAAAAAAGAGCATTATCAAGAGCAGTATTAAAACTAACAGGATTTTACGAGTTAGGTGTTTTTGGTGAAGATGAAGCAGAAGATTTTAAAAAAGAGTATTAATCAAATAAATAAATAAAATGTCAAAAAAGAAAGCAGAAAAAACTACAGAAAAATCAAACGAATCTAAACTTAAAAAGCTAGATAAAAGACTAGCAAAAGTACAGTTAAGATGGTATAATACACCAAGTGCTGAAATTAAAGCAGAGCTTGAAGAAATTATAGATGGTATAAAAATGGAAATAATTAATATAACAGAAAAAAAATAAAATATTATGAGTGTAACAATAACAGGTACAATAAAAAAGATCTTACCAATAGAATCAGGAATATCAAAAGCAGGTAAGGAATGGCAAAAGCAAGGTGTAATAATAGAACAAAATACAGAGTATAACAAAGATGTAGTTATAAATGCTTTTGGTCAAGATAAAATTAAAAATCTAAATAAGTTTAGTGAGGGTGATACAATAGATATTATGTGTAATGTATACTCAAGAGAATTTAATGGAAAGTATTATACAAGCTTAGATGGTTACTGGTTCTCAAATAAAAATGCACAAGCACATCAAGATGAAGATACTTTTGTAACTTCCGACAAAGATGATTTACCATTTTAAAGATGAGATATAATAAAAATATACAACAAGAAGAGATTTTTTATAATTTATGCACCCTAGCAGAAGATGTATGTGATCTTCCAAGGGGTGCTCTTGGTTATAAAAGCCGAAAACAAGAGTATCAAGTAGCGAGGTGTGCAGTTAGCTGTGTAGCAAGAATGATAGACAATACACATCAAAAAGTAATTGGTAAAATATTAAATCGTGACAGGAGTTTAATATATCATTATGATAAGATGCACACTAGTAATTATAAAACTTGGGAATTATACAGAGAAACATTTGACAAGATCTACAATAGCTATATAGAAGTTAAACAAAGAAAAAAGAGCTTTGTAGATATAAATCACATGAAAAAACATTTAAAAGAACACGGTGTAACACATAGTGATTTACATCAACAATCTGTTAGAATACAATCAGAAAATTTAACATTAGATATTATTTTATCTTACAAAGATTTTTTTAACAAGCTGGAATTGATTAAGTTAGCCCTCAAAGATTATGAATACAAATACGAATTAATATGATAGAAAGGCCAAACTATTATGCAATATTATCAGCAGAAGTAAGATATGACAATAGATTAAAGCCAAATGTAAAATTATTATATGCAGAGATAACAGCCCTATGCAATATGAATAAAGAGTGTTATGCTTCGAATAAGTATTTTTCAGACTTATATAATAAAAGCAAAGGAACTATATCAGGGTGGATAAGTGACTTAGTAAATTATGGATATATAAAAGTCAGATACACTTACAAGCAGGGTACTAAAGAAATTGAGTACAGGTATATCACAATTCTGAAAGGGGGTGTAACAGAAAAATCTCATACCCTATTAAATAAAAATCTACAGAGTAATAATACAATTAATAATAATATAAGTATTAATAATAAGGGGCATTTTAAAAAACCAACTTTAGATGAGATAGATCTTTATTGTTCTAATAGAAAAAATAATATTGACCATATTGCTTTTTATGATTTTTATGAATCAAAAAATTGGTATATTGGCAAAAACAAAATGAGAGATTGGAAAGCAGCTGTAAGAACTTGGGAACGCAGAGACAAGAAAAACCCTACAAGCAAGATAGATGCACAATTAAGTGAATATATAAAAGGCAAAGAACTATTATGAAAGTATTAAAAGATGAAAACCTTATGAAGCTAACAGAGAAAGTGTATGACCTTATAGCAAGAACATCAATAGAGATAGGGCACAAGACAGATGGAAAGACTATGGCAAGTCTAGCAAAGATCTTTTCAGCAGACTTACAAAGAGAAAAAAGATTTGTCAAGATGACTTTTAATCAAATAGAAGATGCTTTTCATATAGGTGTAAGATTTGGAAAGGACGAACCATTTTTAAATATACGTACGTTTTATAAATGGGTGTATGCACATAAAAAAGTAATAGACAATGCATATTACGAGGTACATACGTTAGGTAAAAAAAATGTACCTTATTATCAAGAACCAATAAAATTATTAAAATGATAGGATGGGTGTTAGTAACAGCAGTTGTAATGTGGATAATAAGAGGATTAAAACATTAACAAAACTATATGAGCAAAGTTAAATTCGTAATTAATAACCTGAGCAGTTATACTTGTGTGTGGAATATTCTTTGCTTGTATAGTTTTTAAAATTAAATAAAATGAAAACAAAAGATGAAATTAAAAGATTATTAACTAATGATAAAAGATTAAGAGATAGTGACTCAAAACTTATTGCAAGATTTTGGAATAATGAGCTTGAACGAAAAGGTATAGACACAAAAGATATGACAGCTTATGAATTTTTATGTTTATTTGCCGAAAGTAAAATACATAATGTCGAAGGAATTACAAGAATGAGAAGAAAGGTACAAGAAGAAAATGAAGATCTTAGAGGTGATATGTATAAAGAAAGACAAACAACACAACAAAACAAAATGAAAGCAAAGCTTGGTTATAATGAAAAAATAAAAGTACATATGTCTTGTCAGGTACCAAAACCATATACTTTTGGAAGTTATGATGAGTATTAGTAAATTAAAAAAAGAGCTTGACAAATGGTTTAGTTTATACATTAGACTACGAGATGCAAATGATTTTGGTCTTGTGCAATGCTTTACATGTGGCGTTGTAAAGCCATATAATAAAGGTATGCAATGTGGACACTTTCAAAGTAGATCACACTTATCAACTAGATTTGATGAAGTAAATTGTCAGCCACAATGTGTAGGGTGCAATATGTTTAAACAGGGTGAACAATATAAATTTGCATTAAATATAGATGCAAAGTATGGCGAGGGAACAGCACAAGAGTTACAATTTTTATCTAAGACAACATTAAAAATTACTAGAGTAGAATACAACGAAAAGATCACTTATTACAAAGAGGCTGTTAATAACTTAAAAAAAGAAAAACAAATCTTGTAACTTTTTTTTTAACTTTGGCGTATGATAGTGCCAATATATGCTAATGAAGAACACAAACAAGCAGTTGAAACCTATCTATCTATGTGCGA